>Ga0315277_10002875_pt1 | contig 23656 bp, 23 predicted proteins | sample YL17G05_15_MG_FD_203695 | JGI IMG/M metagenome (GOLD analysis project Ga0315277, IMG submission 203695) | Sediment microbial communities from Yellowstone Lake, YNP, Wyoming, USA - YL17G05_15 | ecosystem: Environmental > Aquatic > Freshwater > Lake > Sediment | place: USA: Wyoming | collected... | reverse complement strand
TGATGCGAGACCAACGCCGACCTATCGCTATTCCGTGCCAAACGCAAAGTGCGGAATGCACCCCTCGCCCCTGGCCCCTCCGCATTGCCCTTCGCACGACCCTTCCCTCCCGTTATACTCCCCGCCCGGTGTTTTCCCTCCATGACGGACCGGCCGCGGGGGAGCCAGCAGACCGTGGATGTCCTGCAACCTTACGATTTTCTGATGCTCGCGGTGCTCGTCCTCTGCACCGTGTTCGGCGCATGGAAGGGGATGGCCTGGCAATTGGCCGCCCTGGCCTCCGTGGTGGTCAGTGTGGCGGTGGCCGTCCACGCCAGCCCACCGCTGGCCCCCTTCTTCAAGATCCAGCAGCCGTGGGACCGTTGCGCCGCCATGCTGGTCCTCTACCTGGTCACGTCGCTGGGGATCTGGTTGTTGTTCCGCCTGGTGGCGGGCATGATCGATCGGGTGCGGTTGAAGGAGTTCGACCGGCAGGTGGGGGCACTGTTTGGGGCGGCAAAGGGAGTCCTCTGGTGCCTAGTGATCACCTTCTTTGTCGTCACCCTCTCCGAGCCCGCCCGGCAGTCGGTGCTCCGCTCCCGGTCCGGCTACTACATGGCCCTGCTGATCCGCCGCGCGCAGCCGGTCCTCCCTGAAGACCTCCGCGACCTGCTGGGCGAGTACATCGACGAGCTCGACCGGAAGCTGGATCCAGCGGAGGAGGCCCCCCCTTCCGGTGGACCCAATGCGGCAAAGTCGCCCGAGGATCGCACCGCCAACACGGAGTCAGGCAACAGCCAGTGAGCCCGGCCGGCCCGTGCCCTGCGATGCCCCAGCCCCCCTCCCACACCGCTGCGGGCCACGCCGGCCTCACGACGCCCCTCTCCCACGACGGCGACGACCGGCCACAGCGTCTCCCGCCGGCAGACTTCAGCGCGACTGGCTCACCGCGCCACGGCCACTGAGACTCGCGGGGAACCCACTGGCCGCACCGTGCGGCGTCTCAGCAGAGCCGGACGTTCGTGGCGCGGCCCGGTTGGCCGTGGTGCGTCGCCGGTGCGGCCGGGGCAGGGAGTGCCAGAGCCTGGTTTTTGCGGCATTTCAGCCGAGGGCCGACCGAACATAAGAAACATTATCGGACGTTGCGGATCTGCATGTGCCACGGCTGTGTCAGCCGTGCCCGCCAGTTCCACGATTGCCCGCGGCATGTGTCCGGGCACGGCTGACACAGCCGTGGCACACAGACGGCACAAGGAGGGCTACTGGTCCACCGATAGACCTGGGAGGGCCCTCTCAAGGTGCTGGATTCCTTCGCGGGTGACCTTGGCTCCGGCGATCGTCAGACGCCTGACGCCGCTCATGGCCTCCAGGTGTTTCAAGCCGGCGTCCGTAACCCGGGTCCGGGAGAGCAGCAGCCAGCGAAGCTTCTTCAGCGGCACCAGCCGGGGCAGCCCTTCGTCGGTTACCTGGGTGCCGGAGAGGTCGAGTATTTGCAGGCTCTGGATCTGGGCAAGATCCTCCAGACCCTGGTCGGAGACTTTCGTATTGACCAAGTGCAAGGAGACCAGGGCCGGCAGGCCCCTGAGGTGGACCATTCCGGCGTCGGTCACGGCGGTGCCTCCCAGGACCAGGGAGTTCATCGTCGAGAGGGCGCTGAGGTACCGCAATTGCCCGTCGGCGACCTTGGTGTCGGCCAGATTCACGGTCCCGATCCGATAGAGGGCGGCCACCTGGCGGAGGCCCTCGTCGTCGACCTCTTGGTCCTGGAAATTCACGCTGGTCACACGCCTCTCCGGCGGTTCGGCAATCACCAGCACGCCCCGTTTCCGCAAGACGGCCGCCGCTGTCTGTTCCGCCTCGAACAGCCGTGGTTCATCCGCCTGGCTCAGTGCCTGGGCATCCTGCGCCTGGGAAGACCCCTTCGACGGCGGTTCGAACAGATCGCCAGTCAGCCGGCCACATCCGGCGGCGGTCAACGCGCAGAAGGCCGTCAGCCACGGGAGCCAATATGAGCATCTCATCGTCAGTGCCCCGGTCTTGAGAGGGATTACCGGCGGCCGGCGTCTACTGGTCCACAGAAACCTGGGGGAGGGCCTTTTGCAGGCGTTTGACCCCCTCCGCTGTGACCTTGGTGTTCTTGATGGTCAGACGTCCGAGATTCTTCATCTCCTCGAGTTGCTTTAGGCCCTCGTCGGTGATCTTCTCGTTATCGGAGAGCAGTAAATGGCGGAGCTTCTGCATTCCCAACAGGTGCTCCAGGCCCTTGTCGGTGACCCGAGTACCCGACAGGTCCAGGATCGACACGTCGCGGATCAGGGCGATGTCGGGAAGCCCCTCGTCGGAGACCCTCGTGGCGGGCAAGTGCAACGATTGGATGCCCTTGAGGCTCTTCAAATGCACCAACCCGGCGTCGGTCACCTTTGTGCCTCCCAGGATCAGCGAGTTGAGGGTCGAGAGACCGCTCAGATAGCGCAACTGGCCGTCACCGATGTCGGTATCGGCGAGATTCAGGGCCCCCAGGTGGTAGAATGCGGCCAGGTGGCGCAAGGCGTTGGCGTCGACGTGGTGGGGGAGATTTCCCTCCGCGTCTTTCGGCTGGAAGTTCACGCTGGTGACGTGCCCCTCCGGCGGTTCGGCAGTCACCAGCACGCCGTCTTGCCGCAAGGCGGCCGCGGCCAACTGCTCCACCTGGAACCGTAGCTGCGCGACCTGCCGAGTCTGCTGCCAGAGGTGCCACACGCCGAGGCAGACTGCCGCCACCACGGCCAACAAGAATAGGGTCTTCAGGAGTCGCCACAGGCTGAAACGCTTGGGCCCCCTGGGTTTGGCCGCCGCGGTAGAGGTCTCTGGCGGCCGGCCTTCGCTCTGGGCAGGCAATCGCGGGCATTCACGCGCCTCGGCAGGCGTGTCCATGGACTGGCTCTCGCTCATCGTGTCCTCTTGGGTGAATTGGTGTCGGGCCGACGCCCAGAGGTCCAGCACGGTGCGTCAGCGCGACACCGGATCGAACGTCTGGTCCGACGGCTGTGTCTGAACTCTCGGTGGTTGGCTTTCCGCGGAGGTGGCCTCCTGGCGGGCCTCGGCCCTCTCCAGAAACACGCCCATCCGGCGGAACTTCTCGTAGCGCTGTTGGAGCAGTTGGTCGATGGGCCGGCCGACCAGCTCCCGCAGCCTGCTGCGCAAATGCAGCTTCAGTTTACTGGCCATACGGTGGTGGTCGCGATGGGCCCCGCCGAGCGGCTCCCGGATCACTTCGTCGACCACGCCCAACTGCAACAGGTCCGCCGAGGTCATCTTCAGGGCGTCGGCGGCCTGCTCCTTGAAGGCGTCGCTCTTCCAAAGGATGCCGGCGCACCCCTCCGGGCTGATTACCGAGTAGCAGGCGTGTTCCAGCATCGACACCCGGTCGCCCACGCCGATGCCCAGTGCACCACCCGAACCCCCTTCGCCGATCACCACGCAGATGATCGGGGTGGGCAGCCGCGACATCTCGAACATCGAGTTGGCGATCACCTGGGCCTGGCCGCGTTCCTCGGCCCCCACGCCGGGATAGGCGCCGCTGGTGTCGATCAGGCAGATCACCGGCAGACGGAACTTGGCCGCCAGGCGCATCTTACTGATGGCCTTGCGGTATCCTTCCGGATGGGCGCAGCCGAAGTTACACTCCCGCCGCTCCTGCACCGTCTTACCCCGCTGATGCCCCACCACCATCACCTTGTAGGCGTCCAGCTTCGCCCAGCCGGTCCGAATCGCCCGGTCATCCCCGAAGAACTTGTCGCCGTGCAGCTCCACGAATTCGTCAAACACCAGCTCCAGGTAATCGCTGGTCATGGGCCGGTCCAGATGCCGGGCCACTTGCACGGTCTCCCACGGCTTCAACTGGCTGTAGATCTTCTTCTTCAGATCGGTCAGCTCCCGCCGCAACTGGCGAATCTCGTCGCGGACCCCCGCGTTCTGGTGCTCGAGGGCGTCGAGCTGTTCCAGCCGGGTTTCCAGCTCGTAGATCGGTCGCTCGAAGGGGAGCAGGTTGTCGTTTCCGGCCATAGGACGTGGGAGATGATTACTCGGGGACCTGGATACCGCGCTTGCGAATCCGCCGATCGCCGGCCGGGTAGAAGCACCCTCGCAGCTCGTCGGCTCCTGCGACCCGTTTCTTACGGCCCCTTCAGTGTAACAGGCGTTTCCCCCGCTGACAACCTTGGCTTGGCAGCGTGCCTGACAAGTTTTCCTGGCAACGTGGTGTCTGGGGTGGCTGGGGTCGAGCGCAGCGAGCCCCCAGATCGACCTGCTGGGGGCAGCCTCCGGCTGACCCCAGCCACCCCCGCATCCGCCAGGAGAACTTGGCACACGCTTGGCAGCCTAGCAGGTAATCTACGCGTCACGCGGCGCTTGTGGTGTGGTCTTGAACACCCGGGTCATGCGGAATTCCACCAGGAAATCGTTGATCGTTTGTGGCCGTGCCGCCGGGTCCTTGGCCAGGGTCCGCCGCACCAATTGCCCGAACTCCGGCGTCACGTTCTTGGCCACCGCCTCCAGCGAAGGCGGCGTCGCCCGAAGGTGCTTCATCAGCAGTTCATCTGCACTAACCCCAGTGTAGGGGGGCTTGCCAGACACCAACTCGTACACCGTGCACCCGAAACCGTACACGTCGGTCCGCTGGTCCACCGGACCGCCACGGATCTGTTCCGGGGCCATGTAGCTGCGGGTCCCCTGCACCCGTGACTTTGGCCCCAGAAGCCGGGCCAGCCCGCGGCTGCACCGCCGGGCAAGCGCGAAGTCGATCAATTTCACGTCGCCCTCGTCGGTGACCAGGAAGTTGTCGGGCTTGACGTCCCGATGGACCCAGCCCATCTCGTTGAAATGGCTTAGCCCCTCGGCCGCCTGCTCGATGATCTTCGGTACCAGGTGCAGAATCTTGTCCGTCTTCCGCTGGATCCGGTGCTTCATGTTCGGCGCAGGAAACCACTCCATGGCCAGGTAGGGACTACTCCGATCGAAGCCAAACTCACAGATCCGGACAATCCGCTCGTGCACAACCCTCTGGCCGACCAAATACTCCCAACGCAAATAGCCGATGTGCTCCCGGTCCCCGCGGGCCTTCTGCAACAACGTCTTGACGCCAAACCACTGCTGTTTCCCATCGTGATACGCCTGCCAGATCTGACTCGCCTGGCCGGTGTGCACGACGTTCAACAGTCGGTAGGAACCGAGGTAGCCGGGTGTTTCCGAAGACACGGGGATAAGACTTGCCTGATTGCCATGGACGGCGGGCCTGGTCTGACGGCCCCCCTCCGGTTTGGGTATCTCCGGTAGTGTAACCCGATTTTGCCGCTTGAACAACTGCGGCTATGTCCCGCCTTCGCCGAGCCACCTATTCTGCCCACACTTCTCATTCTAGCGGCTTGTGCCACCACGGCCCAGCAACTTTTCATACAGCGCCCTGAGCTGCGACGTCATTCGCTCGTGGCGGAAGGTCTCGGTAAACCGCCGGCGGCCCTGCGAACCCAAACGCTCCCGCAACTCGGGATCGCCGACCAACTGTCGTAGCGCGGCGGTCATCTCCTCACAGCTCCTTGGCGGCAGCAGGAACCCCGTCTGGTGGTGGATGACCACCTCCCGGGCGCCGTCCACGTCGTAGCTGACCACCGGCTTGCCGGCGATCAGGGCCTGGGGGAGGACCCGGGCGAGCCCCTCACGCAGGCTGGCGTGAACCACGATGTCCATGGAGGCAATCAATTCCGGGATCCGCTCGGGCGGCTCCAGACCGGTCAACCGAAAATGACCTTCCAGCCCTGCGGCCGCAATCTGCCGGCAGATCTGCCGCCGTAGCACCCCGTCGCCCACCAGCAGGAATCGCACGTCGGGCTCTGTCCGCACGAGCTGACTGGCCGCCCGAATCACGTACTCATGCCCCTTCAGGTGGAACAGCCTGGCGATTTTGCCGATCACCACATGGTGGCTGCCGTAGCCCAACTCCCGCCGCACCCGTTCCCTGTGCCTTGCCGAGTCCAGCAACGGCTCCACCTCCATCCCGCTGTAGACGGTGGTGAACTTCTCTCGCGGAGCCACGCCCGCCTCGACCATCAACTCGGTCATCGCGTCGGCCACGCTCACCAGGGCGTGGCAGCGGCCGGCCGCCCAGCGCTCGCAAGCCTGAAACAGCACCCGCCCTGCCCTGCCCTGGTACGGATGGAAAGGAGCCCCGTGGACCGTGTGTACGATGGCCGGCACGTCCAGTGCCCAGGCCGCCGCCCGACCCAGCACGCCGCCCTTCGCGCTGTGGGTGTGGACCACCTCGGGGCGGAACTCCCGCAGGGCCTGCTTGATCCGCCGGTAGCTGGCGAAATCCCGCCAGGGATGAATCGGCCGCCGCAACGAGCCGATCAGCTCCACTGGCACCCCCCCTGCCCTGGCCCGCCGAAGCAGACTCCCCTCCGGCCCCAGCGGCGGCCCGGTGATCAACAGCACCTCGTCGCCGTACTCTCGCAGCAGATCCTCGCAGCAGAGCACGGTGTTCTCCTGTGCTCCGCCGAGGATCAGCCGCGTGATGACGTGGGCGATTCGCATGGGGGAGTGGTGAGTGGAGAGTGGTGAGTGGAGAGTGGTGAGTGTTGCAACGTTTTGGCACTCGCGCCAAACGCCCCCGGACTGCGCTCCGGGGGCGCCAAGGCAAAATGGCTCTCAAGCGCCAAGACTCAGCGGCCGTAATCCACGCGCACCAGGAACAGTCCCTGCGGCGGCGCCGTGGGCCCGGCCGCCGAACGGTCCGCGGCGCGAAGGACCTCGGCCGGCCAGTCCTCCGGCCGCACGCCCCGCCCTACTTCGACCAGCGTCCCCACGATCGCCCGCACCATGTTGTACAGGAAGCCGTCGCCCTCGATCTCCAGCGTGACCCAATCCTGCTGCTCCCCCCTGCCCCGCCGGACACGGACGTCAAAAACCGTCCGCACGCTGCTCTGCCGCTTTGTGTCGCTCTTCTGAAAACTGCGGAAATCGTGCATGCCCCGCAGGGCCTGGGCGGCACGGTGCATCGCCTCCGCGTCGAGCCTCGCCCGCGTGTAGTGCCAGGAGTACTGCCGCCAAAAGACGTCGCGGATCGGACCGTCGTGGATCACGTAGCGGTAGAGCTTTCGCACGGCGTCGCGGGTGGCGTGGAAGTCGTCTGCTGCTTCCGCCGCCTCCACGACCGCGACGTCGTCCGGCAGTTCAGCGTTAAGCGCCCGCCGCAGCGCCTCGACCGGCAGGTCCGACTGGGTCTGCCAGCCGACCACCTGCCCCAGGGCATGGACCCCCGCGTCGGTCCGTCCGCTGGCCAGCACGCGGACTCTCTGCCCGGTAACCTGCTGAATGGTCGCTTCGAGCGTCCCCTGCACGGTGCGGCGCCCCGGCTGGACCTGCCACCCCGCGTAGGCAGTGCCGTCGTAGGCCAGCGTCAGCTTCAGTGTCCGCATCGGAGATCTTGTGCCGGGCAGTCAACGGTGCGGCGTACCAGGCAAGCCCTAAGCCAAATTGGGTGGCAATGAATTGCCACCCCCAGAGTCATGTTGTTACCTACTGCAATTGGGTGGCAATGAATTGCCACCCCCAGAATCACCTTGTTGCCCGCGGCAATGGGGTGGCAATGAATTGCCACCCCCAAACTGCCCACTGCCTACTGCCTACCGCCTACCGCCCACCGCGTACTCCCGCACCAGCAGCTCTGCGATCTGCACAGCGTTGGTCGCCGCGCCCTTGCGGAGGTTGTCACTTACGCACCAGAACGCCAGGCCGTTGGGCGACGAGAGATCCTCGCGGATCCGGCCGATGAAGGTCTCGTCGCGACGGTCGCCGTTGATGGGCATCGGGTAGACCTTCTTCTGGAGGTCGTCCATCACCACCAGGCCCGGCGTGGCGGCAAACAGTCCTCGCGCCTCCTCCACGCTGATCTTCCGCTGGGTCTCGACCAGGATGCTCTCGCTGTGGCAGTTGGCCACGGGGATGCGGACGCAGGTCGCGCAGATCTGGATCGAATCGTCGCCCAGGATCTTCCGCGTCTCGTAGACCATCTTCATCTCTTCGGAGGTGTAGCCCTGGTGCTTGGGTGAGCCGATCTGCGGGATGCAGTTGAAGGCGATCGGATACGGAAAACACTCGTAAGCGTACTCCTCGCCGGCCAGGTACGCCCGGGTGCCGCCCTCCAGGTCGCGGCTGCCCACCAGCCCTGCCCCGCTGACCGCCTGGTACGTGCTCACCACCACCCGGCGAATCCGGCCCGCGTCGTGCAGCGGCTTCATCGCCTGGACCATCTGGGTGGTCGAGCAATTCGGGCTGGCGATGATCCCCTGGTGGTCGCGGAGCGCCTCCGGGTTGACCTCGGGGATGACCAGCGGCACCTTGGGGTCCATCCGCCAATAGCCGCTCTCATCGATCACCACGCACCCCCGCCGCACGGCCCCGGGGACAAAGTCCCGAGCCACCTCGTCCGGCGTGCTACTGATCGCCAGGTCTACCCCCTCGAAGGCCTCATCCTCAAGCTGCTCGACGGTGTACTCCTCCCCGGCAAAACGGATCTTCTTCCCCGCGGAACGCTCCGACGCCAGGAACTTGACCCTCTCGAACGGAAACCCCCGCGAGTCGAGCAGCTCACGGATAATGCTCCCCACGGCGCCGGTAGCGCCCACCACGGCGATCGAATCGAACACGGCTACTCTCCCTTGGACCACTTCACATCCGACCGGTATGCCCCGTCGAACAGACGCCTATTATGGCAGGATTTGGCCGCGGTCGCAACTGCTCTGCAGCCGGGCTGCGGCGGCCCCCAATGCCAACGGACCCCCGCACCGTGCGAATCCGGCGCGGGGGCCCGTTCAGATGTCTCTCGTCCTGCTACCACCGGCCGCCTGCCGGGGCCTCAGGATACTCGAACCGCTAGCGAGACGCTACTGCCTGGGCAGGACTCGGGTTGAAACCGAAGGTCACCATCTTGCGGTCGCCGGCCGTCAGGACAACCTCCCGCTCGTCCCGGACCAAGCGATCTACCAACGGCGAGCCAGGATCTGCGGGATTCTCCTGGACGCGAACCGTTGCCTCCGCACGGATCACATATTTGTAGGTGAAGCCCGGCTTCAAGCCGTACGAGACGTACTGCCGTCGGCTACCCTGACTGCGGGTGGGAAGCCCGTTGACCTCGATCGTCGCGTCGTACGGCACGTAGATCGTCAGCAGGCCGCTGTTCTCCCGCGTGTTGGAGGTGCTGGGCGCCGAACCGGCTGGGGGCTCGGGTGCCTTCCCCGGAGGCTCGACTGCGGGCTCTTTCCCGCCCGGTGCCGTCTCGCCCGGCGCCGTGGGCGGCGGAATCAGAACTCCGCTCGGCCCCTCGGGCAACGCCGGCTTCTGGGCCTCGGTGGGGGTAGGCCGTGGAGCCACCGACGGAGCTACCGTCCCTCCCTCACCGCAGCAGGTGTCCCAGGAGGAGCTCGACCAAGAATAAGAATAGCCCCAACCGCCGTCGTACCAGCGGTACGGCCCGAACAGTAACCGGCGGATCGGCCCCGGCCGGTATCCAACGTACCAGCCGCCGCCCGACCAGCACGGATCGCAACTTACCGTGCAGCACGACGTGTAGCACGGTGTGTAGTACGCGGTGTAGCCCCAGGAGACCGGATAGTAGGCGCCGCACCTCCAGCAGGCGTCCGCCTGGGAGGCACCCAAGGCAAGCGTGGCTGCTACAACCGCTCCAACCACCAAAGGCTTCCAACTGATTCCAAACATCGAATCATACTCCCTTCAAACAGAACAAATTGAACCGCCACGCTACACGCTTGTAGCTTACCAATCTTAGCACGAAAATCAACAGGGTGGGAAAACCTGCCGGATACCCGAAATTGCGGAAAACAGCGGGTTTGGCCATGTTTTTCTACGACTCCCGTGTCCTGCCGCTCAGCCCCGGAGAAACGGCCTCCCCAGCCGGCCTGCCCGTACTCCACAAGTCCTTCTGCAGAAACGACTTAGAGCCTATCCCGAAACGTTCTCCCCTCGCCCCGCTTGCGGGGAGAGGGGCCGGGGGTGAGGGGGGTTGGGGATAAGCTCTTAAGCACGATGGCCAGAACGGGCAACCACGCCGCATTAGCGCGTCTTACCCACTGCCGAATTTGCCCTCCCATGCCCAATAGGCCCTGGCCTATAATCCGGCCCCTACGTCGATTTCCCCTGTTCTCTGGCAAAGCCGGATGACCTCTGGTGACACCTCCTGTTTGGGCCCGCCGGCTGCCTTGGTCCATCGTGGCGGTTGCCGCGGCGCTGATCTGCCTCGGATGGCTGGGGCTCGCCCGGTTTGAAGACCTGGCCGAGGGCGGCCGCCGCGTGCTGCGACAACAGATGGTCTTCTCCGCGCTGGCCCTGGCGGCCATGTTCGGCCTGTCTCTGCCCAACTATCGCGTCTTCTGCCGCCTCAGTTACGCGGCCTTCGTGCTATCCCTGCTGCTGCTGGTGGCGGTCTACTTTTTCCCCGCCATCAACCAGGCCCATCGCTGGATCCGCGTCGGGCCCCTGGGCCTCCAGCCCTCCGAGTTTGCCAAGGTGGCCTTCGTGCTGGCCCTGGCAAGGTACCTGATGTATCGCCGGAACTACCGGCGACTGCGGGGGCTGGTGGTCCCGTTGGCGCTGACGACGTTGCCCGTGTTGCTGATCCTCAAAGAACCCAACCTCGGCACGGCCGCCGTCTTCCTGCCGGTCCTGTTCGTGATGCTCTTTGCGGCCGGCGCCAGGCGGGGTGACCTGCTGCGAGTTGCCCTGCTGGGCATGATGTTGATGCCGCTCTGGTGGACGCAGATGAGCCGGGAGCAGAAGTCCCGCGTCACCGCCCTGTTCGAGCAGCCCCCCGCCCACCAGCGGCCCAGCGACGACGCCTACCACCTGCACCGGGCGAAGCAGATGCTCGCCTTGGGCGGCCCCTGGGGCAGTCTGCTGGCCGGCCAGCCCACCGACGACCCCGCCGCCTATCGCCTCCCCGAGGCCCGCAGCGACTTCATCTTCTGCGTGCTGGGCGAGCGTTTCGGGCTGCTGGGGCTGGCGGCGATGTTCGGGCTGTTCGGACTGCTGGCCTGGCGCGGACTGGCCGTCGCCGCCGCCACCCGTGAACCCTTCGGACGCCTACTGGCCGTCGGCGTCGTCACCCTGCTGGCCGTGCAGGTGCTGATCAACACCGCCATGACCGTCGGGCTGTTACCGATCACCGGCCTGTCGCTGCCGATGGTCAGCTACGGCGGCTCGGGACTGCTGGCCCACGGCATCGCGCTGGGCCTGCTGCTGAACGTCGGACTCCGGCCTGGCTACGAGGTCACCAAAGAGCCGTTCACTTACGCAGTGGAGAGTGGTGAGTGGTGAGTGGTGAGTGGAGAGTGGGCAGTCGGCAGTGGGCAGTCAGCAGTGGGCAGTCAGCATTCAGCAATCAGCATTCAGCCTTCATCCTTCCCCCCTGCCCTTTTTCGGCGCGGCCTTGAGCCGAATATCGTCCAACGAGATCTCCCCCACCGCCCCCAGCAGGCCGATCCGCAGGATGGCCTCACGGGCGCGGGCCGGCACCTCGATCTGCCCGGTCTCCACCTGCCAGGGAAACGTGCCGCGCCAGGGCCCCATCGCTCGCTCGCCCACCGTAGCCCGGTTCTCGTCGTAAAACGTCACGCCCAGCAGGGGCAGTTGCCCCGCGGTCTGACCCGGGCGGATGTCCTGGCCGCGGACGTGAAGCGAGACCTCCAGTCGGCGGACCTCCCGGCCATCGACCCCGAAACCCTGCAACGCCTGGCATCCCCGGCCCGCCTGTGAGTTGCGGAACCTCACGTAGTTCTTCCCCGAGGGGGCCTCGCCGTCGGAGACCACTTCGAGCTGCCGCTGGTAGTACCAGACGGTCGGTCTGGCCGGCTCGCCTGTGACCTCCTCGAAATCGCCGTTGCGGAGTGCCGGGTTGGCCAGATCGGGCAGGACCTGGCGGCCCGCCTCCGCCCGGCCGGTCATTGGCACGAACAGCGTCGCCCGCAACGCCTCCGACACCATCTTTCCGTCCTTCTTGGTAAGCAGGTACATCGTCTGGTCGTAGCGCTGGCCCACCGGAACGACCATCCGCCCTCCTTCCTTCAACTGCTCCACCAACGCGGGCGGCACGTGCTCCGGCGAGCAAGTGACGATGACCTTGTCGAACGGGGCGTGCTCCGGCCAGCCCTGGTAGCCGTCGCCGATCTTTGCGTGTACGTTCTCGTACTTCAACTGCTTCAGGGTTCGCGCCGCCCGGCGGCCCAGCGACGTAACGATCTCGATCGTGTATACCTCCCCTACCAGCCCGCTGAGGACCGCTGCCTGGTACCCACTGCCCGTGCCGATCTCCAGCACCTTGTCACCCGGCTGAGGATTGAGCACCTCGGTCATGTAGGCCACCACAAACGGCGGCGAGATGGTCTGCGACTCGCCGATCGGCAACGCCATGTCCAGATAGGCGTAGCGCCGCTGCGCCAGCGAGACGAACTCGTGCCGCGGCGTGGTTCGCATCGCCTGGATCACCCGCGGGTTCGTCACCCCGGCGGCCACGATCTCCTCGTCGACCATCCGGTTGCGGGCCTCGTCCAGGGCCTGCCGGCCCTGGGTCTGGGCATCGGCCGACGGCAGAGAGCCGATCAGCACACAGCAAAACAGCGTCGCTCGCCGGAAGATTCTTGCGATCATCGGTTTGAGCCCCAGTTGGGGTGTCAGTCTCCGCGCCAGTAGCCGGGGGACGGCGTGCTGCGGAAGTCCCCCGGCACGCGTTGCGTGCCGGCTATTGCCCACGATCCTCAACATTCGTCCGGGTAACCAGCCTCGCCAATCTCCATTATAGCCGCCCGGCAGCCGACTCCAAGACGATGGCCCCTATTCTCTGGGAGGGTGCTCTGCGATAATCGGTTGTTAGCGCTGGGTGCCATGGCCACGCTCGCGTGGCCATGCCCCGACTCGTGGCAGGCATGCTCACGCAGGCGTGAGCACGGCACCCGTCCGTTCACCTGGCGTACCAGCCATGCTCAACCAGTCGCTCAAGGACCTTGTCGTCAACCGCCTGCTGCCCCAAGTGCAGACGCCGGGACAGTACGTCGGCGGAGAGGTCGGCGCGGTGGTCAAGGACCACCGGCACCTCCGCGGCACGCTCTGCCTGGCCTTTCCCGACGCCTACTCCATCGGCATGAGCTACCACGGCCTGCAAGTCCTCTATGCGGTGATGAACCGGCGGGAAGACTGGTGCTGCGAGCGGGCCTTTGCACCGATGCCCGACATGGAGCAATTGCTCCGTCGGCACGGCCTTCCCTGGTACAGCCTGGAGACGTTCACCCCGCTGGGCGAGTTCGACGTGCTGGGATTTACGCTGCAATACGACCTTTGCTACACCAACGTGCTCAACATGCTCGACCTGGCCGGCATCCCGCTGGCGGCCCAAGAGCGGACCCTCGACCATCCGCTGGTGATCGCCGGCGGACCGTGCGTGGCGAACCCCGAGCCGATGGCCCGCTTCATCGATCTGTTTGTCCTCGGCGACGGCGAGGAAAGCCTGCCGGAGGTCTGCGACCTGTGGCTGCGGTTGAAGCAGTCGGGCGGAGATCGGCCTGCGATGCTCGCCGCGATGGCCGCACGGCTGCCCTACGCTTACGTGCCGCAGTTCTACCAGCCGCAGTACGACGACGCCCGGCCGGCGGCCGTTCACCCCACCCGGCCCGACGTGCCCCAAACTATCCAGCCGGCCGTGGTGGCCGACCTCGAAGCGGTGCCGCTGCCCACCTCGCCGGTGGTGCCCTACGTCGAGTGCGTCCAGGACCGCATCACCATCGAGATCATGCGCGGCTGTCCGGGCCGCTGCCGGTTTTGCCAGAGCACGACGCTTAGGCGACCGCTGCGACTCCGCCGCGTCGAGACGATCGTCCAGGCGGCCCTCGAGTCGTATCGCAACACGGGCTACAACGAGATCGGCCTGCTCTCGCTCTCGACCAGCGACTATCCCCACTTCGAGGAACTCCTTGGGCGGCTGCACGCCATCTTCCGGCCTCTGGACGTGAGCGTCTCCGTGCCCAGCCTGCGGATCAACCAGCAGTGGCGGACCGCCGGCAGCCTGCTGAGCACGCATCGCCACTCCGGCCTGACCCTGGCCCCCGAGGTCGCCCGCGACGACATGCGCGAACAGATCGGCAAGAAGATCCGCAACGAAGACCTCTACGAGGGTTGCCGCAAGGCGTTTGAAAACGGCTTTTCACGGGTGAAGCTGTATTTCATGTGCGGGCTGCCGGGCGAACGCCAGACGGACCTGGACGGGATCGTCGAAATGGCCGAGACCATCTCCCGGCTGGGCAAACAGGTCCGTGGCCGCCCGGTCACCGTGATTGCCAACGTGTCCAACTTCGTCCCCAAGCCGCAGACGTCCTACCAGTTCAACGCCATGCAGCCCCGCGAATACTTCGCCCGGGCCCACCAGCATCTCCACCGGCAGAAACAGCTCCGCAGCGTGCAACTAAAGTGCCACGACGTCGACAGCAGCCTCCTGGAAGGCGTGCTGTGCCGCGGCGACCGGCGGAGCGGTGAGGCCATCGAGCTGGCCTGGCGCCGCGGCGCGCGATTCGACGCCTGGCGCGACCGGTTCCAGCCGCAGTTGTGGTGGGCCGCCCTGGCCGAGGCGGGCATCGACGTCCAGCAGACCCTGCACCTCCCCTACCCCATCGACGCCCGATTGCCCTGGGACCACATCTGCATCCACCAAGGCCGATCCTATCTGGAGGAAGAGCAAGACAAGTCCGCCGCCCAACTGTCACGGATGTGCGTTCGTGGTGGGGAGTAATCGGTTGTCAGTTGTCAGTCATCAGTCATCAGTTGTCAGTTATCAGTTGTCCGTCATCAGTAGTTGACGTTGTTCCTTTTCCCGGAGAAACCCGGCAGATGCAAGATTCCCGGAGACTAAACTCAGAAGGTGCGCATAAGAATAGCTCCGGCAAGAACAAACTGACAACTGATAACCGACAACTGATGACTGACAACTGACAACACTTCTTGCGATTGCCCGACATGCCGCGTTATCAACTCCTGGCCATCGACATCGACGGGACGCTGTTGAACACCCGCGACGAGCTGACGCCGGCCACCCGCCGGGCACTGGTCCGCGCCCGTGAGGCGGGGATTCACGTGGTCCTGGCCACCGGTCGGCGTTACAGCCGCACGTTGCACCTGGTCGAGCCGCTGGGGATCGACGTGCCCCTGGTCACCGCTAGCGGGGCCTTGGTCAAGGATCCCAGCGACCACCGCACTCTTTACCAGGCTCAGTTCGACCCCCAAGTGCTCCGCGACACGCTGGCCGTCGTTGACGGCTGCGGCTATGATCCGGTGCTCTGCGCCGACACCTACGCCGAGGGCTTCGATTACTATCACGCCAGGGCGGAGGTCGACGGCCCGGAGCTGGCCGAGTACCTGCGGCTGAATCCCGGCTGCGGCCGCATCTGGCCGGAACTGGTCGGCAACCCGCCGCCGGGCGTGTTCACGGGCTTTGCCATGGGAAGGAAGGCCCAGATGCTCGATCTCCAGCACCACCTACGGCGGCAAGTGCCCGACAGGCTCCACACCCACGTGCTCCGCAGCCCTCGCTACATCGGCTTCATGTGCGAGTTCTCTCCGGCTGGGGTCACCAAGTGGTCGGCCGTCTGCCGGCTGGCCGCCGGCTGGGGCATCGAGCGGGCCGCGATCTGCGCGGTCGGCGACGACGTGAACGACGTCCCTATGGTGCTGGCCGCCGGCTTGGGCGTGGCCATGGGCAACGCCCAGCCCGAGGTCAAAGCCGCCGCCCAGCGGATCGCCCCCAGCCAAGACGAAGACGGCCTGGTGCAAGTGGTCGAGTGGCTGCTGGAATGACTCCCGCTGCCGCCCCTGCTTTCCGACGCCAGACCTACCATTGGCCTGAGTCAATCACTTTTCCATCGGCCCGATTGCCCAGCGCCGCATGGACTTTCGCACTGATCGAGTAGCTGATCGTTCGCACGCTGCCGTCGCACAAGGCGGCGTGGTAGCTAGAGTAATGCGCGCTGCCGAATCTATCGGGACTGGCGTAGCCCGGCGTGTCTTGCACCGGCAGCCTGCTCGGGTCACACCAACGATAGGTATCGTGTGCGCAGCCTTCATACATCCCGAAATCATCGGCCAAATCCAGGCCGGTGGTATAGAAATCGGGCGTAAGGTACTTCTCACCCAGCATGTACGTGCTGGTAGTCCCGTCGCTGATGTCGGTCACACGGATCTCACTGCGGGCAAACGAGATACCGGTGTTGCCTTGCGCGCCGCTGGTGTTCCAGTTGAAGCTGGAGGCTTCTGCGATGCTGGTGGGACCGGAATACCAGCGTGGCTCGGTGTCGCCGGCGTTGGCGGCATAGTCGATCACGCCGGCGCTGGATACCTGGTTGCCGTTGTAATACGACATGGCTCTGGGGCGCGGATAGATCAGGGCAGACCGCCGGCTGGGGCAGACGAACACGGCCAAGGGCGACTGGTCTCGTCGCACCGCCCCGGCGCGCTGCTGGTCCGTGATCACGTCCGGCTGGCCGTCGCTGCCCATGTCGTGCAGAGCCTGTAGCTCCAAGAACGGCAGGATGGAATAATTCCACCCGGCGGGCTGCCGCTTCCCTACCCCACGATCCGGGTCGCCGGTCCAGAGCCATCCCCAACCGCCGGAGGAGAGGAATCCGTACGTGTTCTCGTGGTTGAGCATCGCCAGTCCGAGCTGTTTGAGGTTGTTCTGGCATTGCAGCCGCCGTGCCGCTTCCCGCGCCGCCTGCACCGCCGGCAAGAGCAAGGCGATCAAGACACCGATGATGGCGATCACCACCAGCAGTTCGATCAGCGTAAATGCCGCTGACCTCGGGTTGTGCATTTGGCGATTCACCACCTCTGCTCCCAGCTCAGGCAGACAGGCATGAACGTTGCGTCAGCAGTACGATTGCGATTGTACATCAGCAGAAACCACGGTCAACGGCGGTCTTGCGACCCCCTCTCGTGGCTGTCTACAGCGCCCTCCTGCGGGCGAAGGCCGCAGGGCCGGCTGTGCCGACCCATCGAAGCTTGCTATCATGCGCTACGGCTTCCATCTGGTTGTGCCCACGCGCCCGACTGAATGATGAACGTCGATCATATCCTGGAAACGCTGAACAGCCATCAGGTGGCATACTTGCTGATTGGCGGGATGAATTTCCTCCTCCGCCACGCCCCGGCTCTGACCTATGACGTGGACCTCTGGGTCGAGGATACGCCGCAGAACCTCGCCCGCTGCGAACGAGCGCTGGGTGAACTCCGGGCCGAGTGGGGAGCTTCCCAGGACGATTGGGAGCCGGTTGCCGCCAAGCCACCCGGCTGGCTTGGCCGCCAGCCGCTCTTCTGCCTGACCAGCCCCCTTGGCTCCATCGACGTTTTCCGATCGGTCAAAGGCCTGGGGCCCTGGGCCGCAAGTCGTGCCAACGCGCTGCCCGGTCAGACGGCGGGCGGAACGCCGTTTATGGGTTTGTCGGACGACGATATGCTGCAATCTCAGATGGCGTTGCCGGAAACGGAGCGGAATCAGCAGCGGATCCAGACACTCAGGAGAGCCTTGGGTCAGGCAGAAAATGAGCAACACGGACCTTGACGATCTGAAACGCGCCGAAGAGCAGAAGCGCGAAGCCCATTGGGACGCCGCCGAGCGCTGGCGGGTCTTGCAGGAGACGATCACCTGGGCCGCGTCCCAGGTCACCGTCCGCCGCAACACGCCCCAAAGATGCCTCGAACTCCAAGCGGCCAAGCTGCGGGAAAGCGGTTCCTGACGCCGTATTGCCTCGGCCCCTGCTACCGCTGACGCAGGTCAAACGCCCAATGCCCTTGGGCATCGCGCCGCCCATCGATTCGCAGACTACAGCCGAAGACCGCCGAGTGTTGGAATCCCTCTGAGTCAGACTGCACAGGCACAAAACCCGCCTTGCCCCGCTGGTGGATGAGAAAGACGATCTGCTCGCCGCGGGCGTCGGCCAGCCAGAACTCGCGGACGCCCGCCCTGAAGTATGCCTCCGGGAGCCGGCGGGTGTCTTTGGCCTCCGACCGGTCGCTGACGATTTCCACCACCAGGTCCGGCGCCCCCTCCAATTCCACGTATCGACCCGGCTGCCCGGTAGCGGCTGCAACCAGCCGTACACGCCCCGCCGCGAGCGCCTCGTGCGAGACAAAGACGATGTCCGGCTCGGCCGACAGATCGGCCTCGGGGCAGGAAACCCGAGTCCTGTCGCTGACCAAATGTCCGCTGCCGGCATGCTTCACCCGCTGGCTGAGCACCCGGATCAACTCCACCTTCAACGTGCCGTGGCAGAAAAAATCCTCCGGCGACATATCGACCTCGATTCTTCCGGCAAGATAGTCGATCCTGCCCCGCTCCGGAAAGGCGTCCGAGAGCGCCCAACACCGAAACTCGCACAAGGACCGGAGACCCAGGGGAATCTCGATCTGCTCTTCAAGTACCACCGTACTGGCCACCATAGCACCTCGTGCTTGTCCGTCCCGCTTGGAAACCGTGGGGCCACTAGTCCCTCCACAATCTCATTCTAGCCGGAGTATGCAGAAGGGACAACCACCGCCTCAGCGCACCGGCCTCTGTGAGGTTCCCGCACCTCCCCTCCCCTGCCCTGCCCTGCCTTACTCGCGCAGCAACTCCTCAAGGATCTCCGCTGCGTCTTCAACGATCTTGGGGCAGATCGTCGAGAACAGTTTTTCTTCCTTGGCACGCTGCCAACCGTCGGGCGAACTGAGGTCACAGCCCAGCAGATCCCTGCAAACCAGCGAGCCGTGGCGGGTCTTGAAGCTGCCGGCGAACTGCCTCACCAGTTCGTACGTCTTCTCCTTCGCCCCCTGGTCATCGACCGAGGCCGGGCCGTGTTTCAATCCCAGCACCATGAAGGCGCCGGTCACGGCCCCACAGGTCTCGGCCATCCGCCCCATCCCACCGCCGAAGCCGGCCGCCATCTTCAACGCCGTCTCCCGACTCAGCCCAAGCGGCTCCCCGTACGTCCACAGGATCGCCTGAGAGCAGGAACAACCTTCGCCGAACCGGGCAACAGCCGTCTGTACTCTATCCATACGTCAGCTCCTCTTCCGCAAGGTTGCCTGCCGTCACTTGATCGGCGCGCCCGGTTGGCACTCACGGTCGGGCCTGAGCAGCACGATCTCCTCTCCGTCCGCGGCGGCCAGCAGCATCCCTTGGGACTCCTCGCCACGGAGCACCACCTCCTCGAGATTGCTGACCACGATGATCTGACGCCCGACCAAGTCCTCCGGCCGGTAGTGGCCGCGGATGCCGGCGACGATCTGCTTCTGCCGATCGCCCACGTCAATCTCGAGCAGCAAGAGCTTGTCGGCGTTGGGATGCTCCCGGGCCGAAAGGACGGTGGCCACGCGGAGGTCGAGCTTGGAAAAGTCGCCGTACGGAATCTCAGGTTTCACGGTCGTGGGCGAGGGGTGACGGACCAGCGGCAAGGGTTTGGGACCAGCGTTTAGCGGCCGGGCTTGCCCGGCGCGGCAATCAATTGCATATCGTACGGCCCGAATTCGGCGCTGTCAAAGGGGGGCCGGCCGGCGTGCCCGGGTTGATCGAATCGACCCGTTGGGATAACGTACAGATTAGAGGAGAATCCCGTCCCTCAGCCGGCCATCCCATGACCGCACGACGCACCGCCACCGTCTGCCTGCTCAAGGCCCTCTTGGCACTGGCCCCGGATTACCCGGCGGCCGAAGCCATGATCGAAGGCCTCCAGGAGTCCGACCAGCCGTGAGCCCTGCCGACACACCCCAGCCCGGCTTGCCCCCGCGCGACGACCACCCCCCCGTGGTCACGTTGGCCGACTTCCAGCAATTGATCCGCCGGATGTACCTGGACAAGGACGTCGCCCGGGGCATCGACGGGACCTTCATGTGGCTGATCGAGGAGATCGGCGAACTGGCTGCGGCCTTGCGGGAAGGGACCCATCAGGATCGCTCCGGCGAGTTCGCCGACGTTTTGGCTTGGCTGACCACCATCGCCAACGTGGCAGGCGTCGACCTGACCGAGGCCGTCGTCGACAAATACGGCTCCGGCTGCCCGGGCTGCGGTCGGTTCGTGTGCACTTGTCCGGACGCGGGAAAACCATGAGACGATCTTGCCGTTCCCTGGTCCTTCTCGGCATGCTCCTGCTGCCGGTCGGCGCCTACGCCGACGACGGGAAGCTGCCGGAGGGTGATCTGCCGGAGATTACTGGTGTGCGGGTGGGATTTGCCGGCCACTACAAGGTCGGCCTGTGGACCCCGGTCGAAGTCACGCTCCGCGGCGGCAGCCTGCCCATCTCGGGCGAGCTGAGTCTGATCGTGCCCGACGGCGACGGCGTGCCCAGCCGGGTCGCCACCCCGCCGGATCAACCTTGCCGCGTGTCGGCCGGGCGTGATACGCGCTGGCTGCTTTACGCCCGATTCGGCCGCATCGACAGCACCCTGACCGTCGAGCTCCGCCGCCCAGAGGACGGCCACCTCGTCGCCAGTCGCAACTTCGCCGCAACCGACTCCGATGATCAGAGCGGTTTCCCACCGGCCGTCGCCGCCGCCCGGAAGATGATCCTCTGTGTCGGGGCTGATCCCCTGGGCGTAGAAGAGGCAGTTGCCTTGCAGCGGCAGGCGCTCGCCCAGCAGACAATCGTCGTTCGGCTGGAGGATGCGGCTGAGCTGCCGGGAAGATGGCTCGCTTACGAAGGCGTGGACACGCTGGTCCTCTCCACCAGCCGGCCGGAGGTTTTCCGGGGACTCTCCCCGCAGTCTCCCCAGATCGTGGCGCTGGACCAGTGGGTCCAGATGGGAGGCAGGCTGGTCCTCTGCGTCGGCTCACAGGCCCAACAGTTCCAAGGCGGCGACGCCCCGCTGGCCCGGTTCCTGCCCGGTAAGCTGGAAACACAGAAGAACAACGCGGGCGAAGAGGTAAGACTGTTCCCGCTGCATCAGACGGGCGCACTGGAGACCTACTGCGCGAGCTCCGTCCCCATTCCGACCCAGGCCCTCGGCAGCGTCCCTCGGGTCCCCAAGCTGGCCGCCGTCCAGGCCGACGGCGTCGTCGAAGCCCAGGAGACCGATTTGCCCCTGGTGGTCCGCGCACCACGAGGTTTCGGCCAGATCGTCTTCTTCGCCGGCGATCTCGACCGGCAACCGCTGAGCCAGTGGAGGGATCGTCCCCGATTCCTGGGCGCGCTGCTCGATCTGGCTGCGGCCGACGGCGGGGAGTCGGGCGAGCACGTCGCGATCATGCACTACGGCTTCGACGATCTGGCCGGACAGTTGCGCAGCGCCCTGGACCAGTTCTCCGGCATCCGCCTGGTGCCCTTCTCGGCCGTGGTTGCGCTGATCGTCCTGTACCTGCTGCTGATCGGGCCGGCCGACTACTTCTTCCTCCGCAAGATCGCCCGCCGCATGGTCTGGACCTGGGCCACCTTCCCCTTGATTGTGCTGTTCTTCAGCGTCGGGGTCTACCTGGCTGCCCATCGGCTGAAGGGAAACGACGTCCGGGTCAACCAGCTCGACCTGGTCGACGTGGACGTCGACGCCGAGACCGGCTCGGGCCTGGTCCGGGGAACCAGTTGGTTCAACCTTTTCAGCCCGCAGGCAAGGGCCTTCAGCCTCTCGCTGCAACCCACCTTGCCCGACGGCAACGTCCCCCGCGACGCCGACGTGTCTCTCTCCTGGCTGGGACTCCCCGGTGAATTCTTGGGAGGGATGAACGCCCGGGCTTCGCACCCCGTGCCGTGGACCGAAGCCTACGATCTGGCGCCCGGGTTGGACGCGATCCGGGGAGTGCCGCTCCAGATCTGGTCCACCAAGAGCCTCACCGCCCGCTGGACCGCCCAAACCCCGCGCTGCCCGAGCGCCAAACTGGTCGAGGAAGGCGGCGTCCCCGTCGGCACCATCACCAACACGCTGGCGTTTCCCCTCTCCAAGTGCTTCTTGATCTACGGCCGCCACGTCTACACCCTGACAACCCGCGACAGCCAGGATGGTCCCGGCCAGTGGGGCACGCTCCAGCCGGGCGAGTCCACCGTCGTCGATGCCTCCACCAGGCGAAGCGAATTGAAGACCGTGCTCACCGGACAGAGACTGGTCAAACAAGACGATGCCTACCGCCAGGTTTCCACTCCCTACGATCAATCCAGCGTGGACCTGCCCTACGTCCTCCAGGCGATGATGTTCTTCGAAGCGGCCGGCGGCCGCGGGTACACCGGGCTGGGCAACGGCTACCAGGGCTTCGTCGATCTGAGCCACCTGCTGACCACCCGCCGTGCCGTGCTGGTCGCCCAAGGCCCCGCCGCCCCCGGTCAACCGGGTCAAGGCGCCCACGTGCTCTGCAACGATCGCCACGACCAGCCGATCGACGCCGTCGAGGACCAGCACGTGACCGTTTACCGCTTTGTGTTTCCCGTGCAAACAGGTGATAGATGATTTCCGCGGGAAACACCGATCATCAATCATCAATCGTCAATCATCAATCCCATGATCCAGACCGAAGACCTCACCAAAGCCTACGGCAACCTGCACGCCATCAGCAACCTCACGCTGAAGCTCGACGAGGGCGACCTGTTCGGCTACATCGGGCCCAACGGCTCCGGCAAGACCACCACCATGCGGATTCTGGCCACTCTGCTCCAGCCCACCTGGGGTGAGGCCTACGTCTGCGGACACTCCATCTACACCCATCCCAAGGAGATCCGCCGCCTGATCGGATACATGCCCGACTTCTTCGGCGTCTACGACGACATGAAGGTCCTCGAGTACCTTGAATTCTTCGCCGCCGCTTACCGGATCAAAGGCCCCAAACGCCGTCAGGTCTGCAACGAGATGCTCGAGCTGGTCGGCCTGGGCTACAAGCGCGAGGCCTTCGTGACCAGCCTCTCCCGCGGCATGACCCAGCGGCTCGGACTGGCCCGCGTCCTGCTCCACGACCCCCAGGTGCTCCTGCTGGACGAGCCGGCCAGCGGTCTGGACCCCCGGGCGAGGATCGAGATTCGCCAGTTGCTCAAGCAGCTTGGCGGCATGGGCAAGACGATCATGGTCTCCAGCCACATCCTCCCCGAGCTGGCCGACATCTGCAACAAGGTCGGCATCCTCGAACGCGGCAAGCTCCTGGTCTGCGCCAACGTGTCGACCGTGATGAAGCAGGTCCGCCGCCGCACGCTCTTGAACGTCGGCGTCGTCGGCGACCCCGACCCGGCCGCCGGGCTGCTCCAGCAGCACAAGCTCGTCGAAAGCGTCGAAATCCGCAACGGCCAGCTCCTGGTCACCCTGGCCGAAGGCGTCGAAGACTACAGCGACCTGCCCACGCTCTTGATCCAGGCCGGCCACAAGCTGACCCTCTTCAAGGAAGAAGAGATCAACCTGGAGACTGCCTTCATGGCCCTGACCAAAGGGATCACGGCGTGAGTGTGTGCCAGGAGGCCCGTAGGGTGGGACGAAGCACTGCGACGTCCCGTCTTTCCGCCTGAAGAGGAAGGTGGGACTTCGTCCCAGCCTACTTCTACTATCCGAGTTCGCTCAACATCGCTACAAACCGGAGGATTGGGTAAACTGAGGAGTTGCCCAAACCTCCTACTGTGAAGCATTGTTGTCTCCCACGACGCCAAATGTCGTAACTCGG
>Ga0315277_10002872_pt1 | contig 23680 bp, 13 predicted proteins | sample YL17G05_15_MG_FD_203695 | JGI IMG/M metagenome (GOLD analysis project Ga0315277, IMG submission 203695) | Sediment microbial communities from Yellowstone Lake, YNP, Wyoming, USA - YL17G05_15 | ecosystem: Environmental > Aquatic > Freshwater > Lake > Sediment | place: USA: Wyoming | collected... | reverse complement strand
CCTGATCCGTGCCAGCGTCAGCGAGATGAGCAGGAACAGCGCGAAGAACGCCAAGGCCGCCGCGGGCGCCATGCCCATGTGCAGCAGGAACCAGAGGAGGTAGGCCGACCCAGCCCCAAGGCCGAGCAGGGCCGCGCGGTGGCCGAGGGCCTCCCGCCGGTTGCTCTCTGTGGCGAACCAGAAGGGGTAGGTCAGGTAGGTGGGCAGGTCGGCCATCCAGTCCCAGCCGCTCGCGCACAGGGTCGTCCCCATGGCCACCATGACATAGGCTACGAGCAGCTCGCCGGGCGCCAGCACGCTTCCCGGCCATCGCCGGCCTACAGCCCAGTTGAGGCCCACCAGCAGGGCGAGAAGGCGCACCGAGGCCCACCGCCCTCCACGTTACCAGTCGGGTCCGGTCGGCCTTCGCCTCCCGCCGCCCTTCCTCATCGCCTCTGCGCACCGCACGGCCACTCCGCTGGCTGTCAGTGTCAACCTCCCGCACCCAGCCAGCTCCCAAGAAGGCCACCAACCTCCTCGCCCCCGATGATTGCGTCGAAGACAAGATAACATGGCGTCTCGGTCAAGCGCGCCTTGCCCTCCTCGATCTCGTTTCCGAGTACGTCCAGCAGCCGCGCGCCGGCCCCGCTCGCGAGGGAGTGCCCACCCAGGCCATCACTCCACAAGATCGCCACGGTCCGTCCGCGAGAGTGGAAGCCGTAGGCCCGCGGCCTCTCCCGGAGCCGGCCCAGGCTGATCGTGTCCGGTCCCAGCAGCGCGGCCTGCGCCGCGTGCGCCGCGACCATCTTCCGCGGCGCGGCATCCCAGGCGAAGAAGATCCCCTCCAGTCCATCGGCGTTCACGCTCCCCGTCGTCCCCGAGTGGTAGATGATCCGCCGGACGCCGTGCCCGAGGAGAATGGCGTTGAAGCGGACCTGCCAGGCCGCACACTCACGCTCGCCCGCCAGAGGCTGGACCCATCCTTCGTAGAGGTGCCGGTCGACCGAGAGGTAGTCGTCCGCGTAGTAGGCCCCCTCCGTGGACCAGATAGGCCTTGGGCGGCCTGCTCGCCGCATTAGCTCATTGAGTTGCTCAAGCTCTGGCTCGTAGACCTCCGGCTTACGGAGGCAGGGGTAGATGTGAAGGTTGATGGCATCGATGCAGTCAAGCCCGCCGGCCTCGATGAACGCGGCTACGTGGGAGCCGGGCTCTCCCGCGATCCCGCCTATGACGAGCGCATCCGGGTCAGCCTCCTTGATGGCTTGGTGAGCGACGGCGAGCAGCTTCACATAGTCCGCGGGCGTGTATCCCTTCGCGGCTGGGAGGGAGTACCCCGTGTAGATCGGTTCGTTCAGGACCTCCCACGCGCCGATGCGCGCGCGGTAGTGTAGCACTGTCTTCCGCACGTAGTGCGCGAACTCATCCAGGCTGCGCGGCATGTAGGAGGCCGGCGAGAACACTCCGATGTCCCGGCCGTAAGGGCTGACCGCGTCTGGAGCGCTCGAGCTCCAGTTGCTAGAAGGCGAAGGGAGGAGGCCAAGCACCTTCTGCCTGTTCGCCAGCACGCGGTCCACCTGCTGGTCGGTCTCACCGAACTCGAACCTTCCCCGCTCCGGCTCCACATCGTTCCACTTCAGCGACCAGTCACGGAACCACAGAAGACCGAACCGCCTGCCCAGCCGGTTCAGGTCATCCCAGGGGTAGGCGTGGTTCATCCCGAAGAGACCGTCGCCATCGCCGCATGTGTCGATGACGGCGAAGCGCTCCGGGCGAGCAGGGATCACCAGCGCCCCTTCCGCTGTCAGGCGAAGACGATACGCGCCCTTGCGCGACACCCCCAGGTCCAGCAACTCGCGCGCGCGGCCCCCCGGCGGCAGGTCGAACTCAAGCCGCGGCCTCGCCGCGACCTCGTCGAAGAAGTCGGTCACCTCCGCCCGCACCCGCACCTGCCGCGTCTCCGACGAGGGATTGAACGCGGTGATGAAGGCCTGAGCGCCCCTGGGCGATGCGAACAGATGGCCGTGCTCGGGCCACTCGATCCCGACCTCCGCCTCCGCCCTCGCCTCGTATGCGGTCGCTGACGGCCCACGCTCCAACTGCAGCGCGTCCACCCACAGCGCCGCTTCCTCCAGATCCGATCCCGTCAGGTCGGGGCCGATCGCCACGAACACCTGCCCGGCCGTCGGCCTGAAGGTGAAGGTTACTCGCGCCCAGTCCTGCGCCGCCGTGAACCGACGCTCCAGCGGATCTGCGAATGCCTGGTAGGCAACCATCACGCAAGGCAGGCCGGCGGGAGCGGCCTTCACGTGGGCGGAGAAGGTGTAGTCTGCTCCCGGCTGCACCGCTATCCAGCCCTGGTTGGCCAGCAACGGGCTCAGAACCAGCCTGCGCGTCAGCGGGAAGCAGTCGAAGTAGAGCACAGGCGCCGAATCCCGCCGCCAGCCTATGCGGAGGCTGGAACGGTGCCGCGCCGACGTGGTTGCGTCTACCTCGCCGAGGAGGCGAACCAGATTGCCGGGCCATCCTGGGGGGAAGCCCGAATGGAAGTCTATGCTTCCCCAGCCGCTGGCGCCACACTCAAAGCTGCTGTTGGGCAGCAGGTTCTTCGCCTTCGTGTCCGGCAGAGCCCATGTGTACTCGTGCTCGATGTGTGGCGGCTCGGTCTCCGTCAGCTTCACATCGTCGAACCAGACGCTGCCGACATCCGGGAAGTAGGCCTCGAAGTGCAGCAGCAGACCCTCGGCGGCCGTGCGCCGAGCGCGGAAGACTGCGGCCACGTGCCGCCACTGGGGTCGGGTAGCGAACGACTGGCACAGCCATCGCTGCCAACCCGCGGCAGTGTCGACCAGCGAGACGGTGCCCTCTGGGGGAACTGACCCCTCTCCCTTCACGGCGAACTCGAGCCGGTACCAGTGAGCTCCCTTGAGCGACAGCGTGTCCGACTGTGCGAGTATGCCAACGCGGTTGGGGACGGCGCACCCTATGCGCTGCGCGTGGCCCTGTCCGGCTCCGCGATCGCGCGATACGCTTAGGCCCTCGCCCCGAGATGCGGTCCAGTGGTCGGCTAGCCCGTCACCGTCTGCATCCTCATCGAACCCCCCGTTCGCGATCGTGAGCCCGGCGCCTTGGTCTGCCATCTCATCTCCTACATGGTCCCACCGCCATCCATCTTGGCCCTGGGCCCGGCCCAACACCCCCCCAGACCGCCTCCTATTCCACCAGCGGCCCTGCTGTGCCTGCAGGACCCGGGCGACCGTGGCTCCTGGGCCGACGGGCCGATCGCCCCGCTCGGGTGGCCAGAGGTCCGCCGGGGCGCAGTCTCCGGGGCAACTTGACTTGGAGTAATAGTGAAGATACTCTTGGGAGAGTAGATCCCGGGTTTCTCTGGTGAGAATCGTCCTTCCCATCGTGGAATGCGGCCGCTTGGTGAGATGGGCGGCGGTGCTCCTGCTCGCGCTGGCCGCGCCATACGTGTCGGCTGCGGCCGACGACGCCTGGACTGTGGTCAGCACCCAGATCCCGGCTTCCCTGGCATGGGACGCGTCTGCTGACGTCTCGGTAGAGGCCCGCAACGACGGAACTACCACGTGGGACACAGAGTACGCTCTGCGGAGCGTCACTGGCGCGCCTCCCAGCCTGGGCGGCCTGAACCGCTGGGGCCTGACGTTCACTCCTGCCGTCGGCGTCACTCCTCCGGTGGCCCCCGGGGAGAGCCGCGTCCTCTCGTTCCCGGTCACTGCCCCGCCGTTCACGACCATGGCCTACGCGGCGCCCGTCACCTCGGCCTCCCTGGGCGACTGGGGCGCGCTGGGCTGCGACTGGGTGATGTGGCGCGGTGGGCAGCCGGTCTCCGACCAGAGCGCGGAAGGAAGCGTCGTCATCAGCCGCTTCGCTGACACTCAGCCTGGTACGGACGGGGCCTGGGCCAGGTACTACATAGAGCAGTGTGCGGGGCGCGTCCCGCATGTTGTCCAGGGCTTCCCAGGCGGCCTCTATCGGCCACGGACGGTGGTCAACAGAGACGCCATGGCCGTATTCATCCGTCGGGCTATGAAGATCCCCCAGGAGGCTTGGCAAGGGACATTCCCGGACGTGGCAGAGGACCACTGGGCCGTCGGCGACATCGAGGCCCTGGCTGCGGCGGGCATTGTCAAAGGCTTCCCCGGCGGCCGCTACCATCCGGAGTATATGGTGACCCGCGACCAGATGGCCGTCTTCGTGGCGCGCGCCGCGGGGTTCGCAACCTCGCCTGCCACCGAAGAGGTCTTCCCCGACGTGCCGGCCGACTTCTGGTCGGCGCCCGAGATCAAGGCCTGCGTCGACCACCAGGTGGTGGAGGGGTATCCAGCGGGTTACTATCACCCCGGATGGCCGGTTGCCCGGGACCAGATGGCCGTCTTCGTCTACCGCGCCTTCCTCCGGCCCGCCGCCAACCCGGTCGTGCTCGCAGGGCCCGCGGTCACCCCCGTGGACCCGGGCGCTGTTGGCTACCTGGGCTGGTCGAGCGCCGGCCAAGCTACAACCCGAGACCCAGGCTACGCCTATGTCGCGTTCGACGCCGTTCGTCTTGGCCCTGGCCTGGCGGCCGGCGACAACGGGCGTTGGGACATCGAGTTCGAGCTGCGCCCGGACTCGGAGCCATCCGGCGCGCCCGTGGCCAGCGAAGCGCTCTCCCTCACGGTCGAGGAGATCACCGAGGCGAGGGATGCGGCCCTTGCCTCAGGCGACCCCTACCTGGTCCTGTACTGGCCGATACCTCCCGCCCTGGAGCCGAACGCGTACCGTCTATCCGTATACGCGGAGGACGAGGCAGGGGTCATGCATGGGATCGGGCGCCAGCCGCTGCTTACACTCAGGCGCGGGAAGGCGCTCGTACTCTACGATCACAGCGGCCCCTACGGCTGGCTCGGCGACCTCTACGCTAAGCACATGGCCAACCTGCTCGGGCACTTCGAGCTCGACTACACTGCGAAGCCGGTCGAGCAGTACGCTCCCGGAGAGGTCAGTCAGGCCTACACTACCTTCTACCTGGGCTCGGCGTACGACAACCCTCTGCCGCCCGCGTTCCTCCGGGACTTCATCTCCGCGGAGAGCACGGTCTGCTGGTTCAAGTACAACCTCTGGCAAGTGGCATGGACCTTCGACGAGTTCGCCCAGAAGCACGGGTTCCAGTTTGACGGGCTGGACTGGACGGGCTACAGCGTGATCACCTACAAGGGGGAGACCTTCAGCAAGGACGAGGCTGACCCGGAGCTCGGAAAGGTCTCGATCACTGACCCCGACGTGTGCCAGGAGATCGCCACCGCGTCTCTGCCTCCAGATGCCCCCGAGCCGGACTCCATCCCCTACCTCGTGCGCGGCGGGAAGGTATGGTACGTCGGCGATATCCCCTTCAGCTACATCAGCGAGGAGGACCGCTATCTTCCCTTCTGCGACGTGCTCCACGACATCCTGGCGATGGACCACTCCCAAAGCCGTCGGGCTATCATCCGGATCGAGGACGTGGACCCGACCGCCTCCCCCGCTGACCTTCGCGCCATAGCCGACTACCTGTACTCGGAGGGCGTGCCATTCGCAGTCGCGGTGGTCCCCGTCTACTATGATCCCCTCGGCGTCGACAACAACGGCGTGCCCACCCACATCGAAATGACCGAGAAGCCACAGTTCGTGGCCGCGCTCCAGTACATGGTCGACCGAGGCGGTGTCATTGTCCAGCATGGCTATACCCATCAGTACGATTCCGTCGCGAACCCCTACAATGGCGTCACCGGGGATGACTTCGAGTTCTTCCGCGTAGTGCTGGGGACGGGCGATGACCTGGTCTACACGGGACCTGTGCCGGAGGACTCAGTGGAGTGGGCTGCGGGGCGAGCCGAGGCCGGCCGCGCCCAGCTGACAGCGGCTGGGTTCCCCGCGACGGCCTGGGAGACCCCCCACTACACGGCCTCGGCTGCGGACTACCAGGCCTTCGCCTCCCTCTACCCGGTCACCATCCAGCGCGTGCTCTACTTCACCGAGGAGGCCGGCCTGGCGGCGGAGGTCCCACAGGCGCAATCGGCCGAAGCAACGACGGACCTGCGCGCCCCGCGCTCGGCGAGGAGGGTCACGCTCGGGTACCGTGCTCCGGCCTACCTGGCCTCCCAAGCCGATGGGGGAACGCTCTACCTTTCAGGCCAGTTCTACCCTTACGTGATCCAGCGAGACGTCTACGGCCAGAGGGTCCTACCGGAGAACCTGGGGAACGTCGAGCCCGAGCCCTGGCATGGCTATCCGGCTCGCCTGCCCGCAGACATCATCCGCGCGGCCCAGAAGAACCTGGTGATCCGCGATGCCTGGGCCAGCTCCTACTTCCATCACTTCTATGACCTGAGCTACCTTCAGGACGTCGTCCAGGGCATCAAGGCCCTGGGCTACACCTTCGTACCCATCTCGGCCGACCTGCGCTGACCCGCCCTCGTCGTCCATCAGCCTTCACGGGAGAGCCGCAGCCCTGCGCGTGATCTCGAAGGGCCGACTGCGCACCACGAACGTGCGCTCGCGCGTGGAGCCGAAGGAGGCGGAGCCGCGGATGATCAGCCGATATCCCCCTGGCGGCAGCTCCAGCGTCTCGACCAGCGGCAGAGGGCGGGCCGAGCTGACACCGCCGAGACGGTGCACGGCGCGGCCGTCGGTGGTCTCCACATACACCATACCGGAGGCGCTGCGGACGGGGCGCCCATAGTTGCCCTCGGTAGCCAGGGTCACCTGCACCTCGACCGGCGTTCCCTCCTGATAGGCCAGGCCCAGCCTTCCCTCATCCCCGGGCGGAAAGGCGAACCTGGCGCGCGGCGCGGGGTGAGGCGGACTGGTCGCATGGGCTGTGAGGGAGCCGTGCACCCCCGCCATCCTTCCCTCAGTGCTGCCCAAGTGCTCGTAGGAGAAGCAGACGAAGCCATCCGCGCCGAGCCGGCGCGCCCGCTCTATCTGGTTCACCAGATCGGTATCCTCGGGGATGACGAACTCGCCTATCCCGATGTAGAGGGGTATCCTGCCGGCCACCTGCTTCACCTCTTCCACCACCATGCTTTCCAGCTCTGCCACATTCGGGGTGTAGTTCATGGGGCAGACGAAGTCGAGCAGCCCCTCCTCCACCCACTGCGGCCAGTTCTGGCCGACCCAGTTGATGGCTCCCGGCCAGCTGAACACGGCAGCTGAGACCATGATGCCCGGACGAATTCGACGCGCCTCGGTGGCCACAGCTCGGACTAGACCGGTGATCTGGTCCTGCTGCCACTTCCTGAACGGCTCGGCCAGCGGGCCCTCCAGCACCTCGTCGGGCCACCTCTGGATCATCACCCCGGCCGCTTCCTCGAAGCGGCGCCGACATCCGTCGCAGTAGCAGGCCTCGCCGTGTGGATAGCGGATGTAGTCGAAGTGGATGCCGGCCACGTCATAGTTGCGCACGACCTCGAGCATGGAATCGCGCTCGAGCGCGAAGTTGCGCGGGTCGGAGGGGCAAAGCCAGAGGATCTCGGAGCCATCGCGGTGACGCTGGAGTCGCCCCTCGGCGCGCAGCTTGGCGACGAAATCGTCGGGTGCGTTGAGGAGGTTGTAGTTGACCTTCCAGACGTGCAGCTCGACGCCGAGCTGCTTGCACCAGCGCAGCGCCTCCGCGATCTGGTCTCCCTCAGTCTGGACGCGAGGAGAAGTGGGCAGGTAGTCGCTCGGGTAGTGGGCCAGGCCGGCCCAGAGCATGTTGGCGATGATGGCATTGAAGCCGGCCTTCCCCAGCTCCCGGATCGAGCGCTCCCACCCCCAGCCGGGAACACCATAGGCGTCGTGGAGCCACACTGCCCGGAACTCATCCATGCGCTCGGGCGCGGACAGCACATAGCCAAGCTCGGCCTCCCGGCGCGCTTGCATGGCCGCCTCGATAGCCTCTGCCGGGCGTCCTTCGCCGGCGAGGCGCTGGGCCTCCGCGAGCTTCTCCCGCGCCTTTCCCACCTGGGAATCGGCGCGGCTGCCGGAGTCAGGGTCAACTCGTTCCTCCAGCATCCGCCGGCGTAGCTCCTCGACGCGTCCGGAGGCCGCGGCGATAGCTCCGGCGCTGGCGCGCTGCCAGATCCCAGGGACCAGCCTTCCGAGCACTGCGAGCAGCATCCGTCCCTTGTTGGCGGTGTCGCCCTCGGTCAGGACATGGCCCATGTAGGCGCCGTTGGGGGACAGCAGGAGGCCCGGTTGACCGGTAGGCTGGCCGTCGGGCCCGACCCACTCGCCGATGACCTCCACGGCGATCCCCGTATCGGCACTGGGGATCTCCACCGGGAGGATGTTCCAGGAGGCCTGGGTGATGCTCTCGGGGAGGCCGTAGAGGCGGCTCTGGTCCAGGCGGAGGGTCTGGAAGCGGCCCTCCGTCCGGCCCAAGGCGCGGAGACCGAGCAGAGCAGCGACTCGTTGGGGAATCGAGTAGAACACCATGATCTTCCCGCCGCCCGCGACGTACCGGGCTATCGAGTCCTGCTCGGTTTCAGTGATGAGGAAGTTGTAGGGGAAGATGGCCACCTGGTACGGGCGCAGGCCGTCGGTCTCCACCGACAGGTCGCTCAGGACGGTGTAGCGCACTCCGACGGCATCGAGGGCCTCCCGCACGGTGTTCATGTAGGTGCGGGCGCTGGCGCCCTCGCCCTGGGGCGAGTCCCAGTGGGAGTACTGCCCGAACACAATGGCGACCAGGGGCTGGTCGTCGTCTGCGGCGATTGCGTTCCCGGGGACCAGAAGCAGGGGTACGAAGGCCATCCACGCGGTCCAGCGCGCCCAGGCTTGGCGGATCATGTCAGCATTCCCTCCGGCTCTAGCCGAACGTTACGGTCCTGCGAGACACTCCATCTAATACGGCTGCCGTGGGGAAGTTCCTGGCGGCATTCGGGGCCGTGGGGCAGAGGTGACCCCAACGAGGTGTGGAACTCGCGGGGAGTCACCGGGAGTTACCGCCTGTAGGGAGGTGAGAGATGCCCGATTCGTTTGCCCGGACGACGTGGATGCAGGACCGGCCGGGGCGAGACTGGCAAGCCATCATGGGGAGCCTGAGCCAGCACGGATTCTCGAGGATCTTCCCCTGCATGAGCACCGGGGGCTGCGCGATGTACGACAGCGAGGTGCTGCCCTGGATCATCCCCAAGCGCGGAGACGATGGCGGGAAGGGCACGCCGCGGGACGAGCTGGCCCTCTGCTTGCAGGCCGCGCGGGACCACAGCATAGAGGCGCACGTGTGGCGGATCAACTGGGCGACGTGGCGCGCGCCGAAGGACCACCTGGACCGGCTGGTGCGGGAAGAGCGCGTACAGGTGAACCCGGAGGGCAAGCCGGCGCCGGAGGCCGGGATGGGATGCCACTGGATGTGCCCATCCGATAAGCGCAACCGAGAGCTGGAGAAGCGCGCGATGCTGGAGTTGATCACGCGCTACCACGTGGACGGCATCCACTTCGACTACATGCGCTTCCCGAGTCGCCAGTTCTGCTTCTGCCCAAGGTGCAAGGCCCTGTTCGAGAAGCAGACCGGCGCGAAGAATGTCAGCTACCCGGAGGACGTGCTGGGCACGGGGTGGCACGACAGGGGGCGGCTAGTGCTGGAGTGGGCGGACTTCCGGCGCGGTTTGATCTCTTCGCTGGTCGAGGAGATCGCAGAGGAGGCGCGCCGCCTGGACGCTTCGGTGAAGGTCTCGCTGGCCTCGTGGGCGAGCACGTGGGGAGCGCTGCGCGACGTGGCCCAGGACTGGTTCCTCTGGGTGGAGAACGGATGGCTGGACTTCATCTGCCCCATGGACTACACGCCGGATACAGAATGCGTTCGGCGCGCCGTGCAGCAGCAGGTGGCGTTCACCCAGGGGAAGGCGCCAGTGTACGCCGGGCTAGGTGCATTCCTGCTCTCTTCGCCCGCGCAGCTCGCGGCCCAGGTGAAGGCCGCCCGGGAGTCGGGAGCCGCCGGGTTCTGCACGTTCTCCTACGACATGGAGGGCTTCGACCAGTGGCTCCCTGAACTGGTCAAGCTGATCTGAGCAGCCGAGTTCGCGCAGACGCGCGGGGCCCTTGGCCATTCCAGCGCCTGCCCCCGCTGTGGGGCGGCCCCGTGCTACCCGGAGACCAGCTTCCGGACCTTCTCCTCCACCTCGTTCGCGGGGTGGCCGAGGGCGGCCGCTCTGAGCCGGGTGAAGGCCGGGTAGCCGGAGGCCCGTTCCGCCTCCCATTCGCGCGCAAAGCGACCGGTTCTTACCTCCTCCAAAGCCTGTGCCATGCACCTCTCGAGGCCGGGCGGCAGGGCGCGGGGCATGCGGCTGAGCGTCCCGTACTGGCTGGTCTGGGAGTGGAAGGCCATCTGACGGAAGATCCCGACCTCGGCCATGCGGGCGAGCACCTCGGCCGGCTCCTTCGAGGCCCACAATTCCATCACGACTGCCTCCGGCTGGTAACCTCTGGCCGCGAGGAAGTCGAAGGAGCCCACCAGGACGCGGAAAAGCGCCGGCCAGACGAACTGCTCGCTGAAGTGGTCGAGTTCGGTCTCCTCGGCGAACGTGCTCTCGATGGCGCCGGCGCGGGTGCAACCGACCGCCCTGGCGAGAGCCAGCGCCTTCGGCCAGGCCTGGCCAGAGCCGTCCTGGTGGACAGCGACGAAGGCGGGGACGCCCTTGCCCGCGAGGTAGGCGTCGCGCACGCCGACGCCGATCATGCGCGGCGCGACCATGATGACGTCCACCTCTGCGGGGGGAGCGATGAAGCCGTAGTGAACGTTGTAGCCGTGCGCGAAGTCGAGCGCCTTGCCCGGACCGAGGTGGGGCAGCACCTCCTCTCGGTAGACGCGCTCCTGCACCTCGTCCGGGATCAGCAGGCAGATGAGATCCCCGGTCTCGGCCGCTTCTGCGACGGAGGCGGTCCGAAACCCTTCCTGCTCGGCCTGCTCTAGGGTGGCATCGCGGATGCCGCCGACGAGCACGCTCACTCCGCTGTCGCGGAGATTGAGCGCCTGCGCCCGGCCCTGGTTGCCGTAGCCGATGATAGCGACGACGCTGCCGGCCAGGACCGTCAGGTCTGCATCGCTGTCGTAGTAGACTCGTGCCATTCACTTCCTCACCGGAGCGACCTAGGAGCTGGTCGCGCTCGCGGCGTGCAGGGCGGACCGACCTAAGGACGCTCCACGACATGGTAGATCGAGTCGGGTGCCAGCTGGACTGCGAAGGACTTCTCGCCCCCGGTTCGCCGGGTGACGACCGTCTTGGCGGTGGCGTAGCCGTTCTCGTCGAGTGCGACCACGCGCGGATCACCTGTGCCTTCCAGCCGAAGGGCGACCTGGATGCCCAGCTTCCTTACTCCGAAGGGAGAGCCGCCCATGCTGGTGATGCGATTGCCCTCGGTCCTGAAGCCGTAGGGCTGCTCCTCAGTCATGGCCTGGATCAGGATCCGCTTGGACTTGGCCAGGGGCCGCCCGTCGAGCGAGACGACGACCACAGAGGCGAACTCGTTGTCGCAGGTGATGGCGACATCGCTCAGCTCAATGCGGCCGGCCTTTGGCAGGAAGCCGGCCGCGCCCTGACTGCGGGGCGTGTCCACCATGACTACGCCGATGCAGTAGTTCCACAGCAGCTCCCCCGTGAGGCTCTTGATGGTCTTCTTGTCGCGCTGGATGAAGGCGGAGAGGTCGCGCTGCCGCGATCGCTCCGGGCGGTCCCCGTAGGCGCGTATGACGCGGCCGACATAGAAGGCTTGCGGGTCGATCCCCTTGACCTCTCCAGTCACCTCGGCGCCTGCGGGGATGTCCTTCTTGCGGAGCTCGTCGAGCGCAGCGGTGCTCCAGAGAGCCGATCCCTTCATCGCATAGAGGTCGTCCAGGGACACGATCTCGTAGATGACGTCCTCGGCCTCCCGCACGTCGCCGCGGCGGTACTGGAGCGCGGCGGCCGGGAAGGTGCCGGCAGTGACGGGGCTGCTTACCGCGAACTTCCCCATCGACCGGTCGAGCAGGTAGTTGCTTCCGACGGCGAAGAAGTAGATCCCATCCACCCCCTGGAGCGCGCCATAGGCCGAGGCCAGAAAGGTGGCGTCGGCGCGGAAGCGGTTGGGGTTGGTCCATCCGATCTCGCTGATGATCGTCGGGTAGTCTTCCACCTCGACGAACTGGAGGGGGAGCTGCTCTGGGACGGTCACTGCCGCGAGGCTCTCGAAAGTGTGCTCCACCCTAACCGAGTAGCCTGCGCCTTCTCCCTCGTGCGGGCCGCCGAAGTAGCCGTGGCGGTCAATCACGTCCCCCGCGGTGTAGGTGTACCGCTCGAGCGCGTCGAGCATCCTGGCGTCGGCTACGGTCCAGTTGCTGGCGGAGATGAGACTCCCGGTTCCCAGCTCTTCTCTGAAGTACCGCACTATGTCTTGGTAGAAGCCGCGCTGGAGTTCGGTCAGGAACCGCACTTGGTCGCCGACGCGCTTCGGCTTACCGGCTCCGCCGGCTCTGATGCCATCTGCCGTCATGTGCCAGGCCTCGTAGAGGCCGGCGCGGCCAGCGACTGCGTCGTCCTCGGGCAGGCTCTCTCCACCCCAGGCCGCGAAGGCGGCCTCGAGGGAACCGTAGCGCTTCCCCAACCAGTCTCCGAACAGGCGCTCCAGACGGTCCCAGTGGACAGGCGGGATGTTGCTCTTGCTGAAGGTCCAGAAGAAGAAGCTGTCCTCGTTGATGATCTCGATGATGGCCAGCGCGGGCTCCCTGGCGAGCGGGAGGCCGGTATAGGGGTTGGTGGTGGTGAGGAGCGTGCGGGCCCAGGCCTTGTAGATCGCCTGCATCCGCGGGTCGAAGTAGAGGAGCGCAAAGGGCTTCTTGTTCTCAATCCCCTCGTACCCGGGGATGCCGTAGCCGGGCTGGACATCGAACCAGAGGGGGAAGTAGAGGCTGAGGGAGGTGTAGATGCCCTGGCGTTTGAGGGCGGTCACCAGGTAGAACAGGTTGTCCATCGCTCCGGGGTCTATCCGAGACGGGTCCCCGTCCCGCTGGAACAGCGGCCCGTGGAAGCGCACCATGTTGACTCCGAGCTTGGCGAGACGGCGGGCGAGGTAGTCAACGGAGCCGCGGTACTGCGCAGCGTTGCCGGGGCCGACATTGACGGCCCAGAAGCGGACGGGTTCACTGTTTCCCAAGACGAAGTCGTGGCCCTCTCGGCGGATGAAGCCGTTCTCGCCCGCCACTTCCTCATTCAGGGATCGCAGGTCGAGGAGCGCCTCCGAGCCGAAGTGGTCGGTGGGGGGCTCGAACGGGAAGAACCCCGGATCGGCCAGGCCGGAGCGCTCGCCCGGCTTCCACTTCCCGTTCGGGACGAACGGGCCGCGGCTCAGGATGAAGCAGTCGAAGCAGGCGACCTGATCCTCTCCTGGGCCCGCGAGTAGGCGGATCTCGAAGCTCTGGACACCCTCCGGGAGCTGGACCTTGCCCAGGAATACCCAGTTCGCGCCGACGTACTGGCGAAGGTAGGTATCATCGGCAAGGGCAACGTCGCGGCCGCAGACTTGCCAGTCGCTGGTGCCGAAGCGCCAGCGGAAGGGCCCGTGGAGCCAGAACTTGCGTACCCAGAGTTCGTACTCGCCGTCGGCCGGGACCTCGACCCGGTACCTCGCGTAGGCCTCGTCCCCGGTGCGCTTGTCGCTAATGCTGAGCCAGTCGCCTCCAGAGAGCAGGTGGCGGGTATCGGGGAAGGTGGACGGAGAGAACCCGGAGATAGGAGGGAAGTTGCTCTCGACCGCAGACTCCCCCTCCCACCACACGTACTCGGCGGTGCCCGACGGCCCGCCCAAGCAAGGCGCGATGACCACGGCCAGCAGGAGAGCCGCTACCAGGCTTGATAGCTGTGCCGTTCGCTTGCCCATGTTGCGCATCGTCTCCAGGCCAAGGTAGTCGCCGGCGTCCGCGGCGCCGAGCGCGAGGCTAACGGGAGATGACCAACTCGTACCAGAACGCGTCGGCCTCCAGCGAGATCGCCACCAAGGACCCCTGAAGGACCGCGTCCACGGGCGCCTGGCGGACGCCCACTGCGTCGAGGGCGTAGGCGGCGGCCGAGGCGGGCCGCCCCTGCAGAGCGATGGCGACCTTGCCCCGGACGGGCTCGACCAGGATGGGAGGGCCGCCCGCGTCGGCGGCGCTCTTCTTCCCCGCCTTGTAGACCATGCCCGTGTTCTCGGCGCGCGCGGTGGCGGTGATGAGCAGGTGCCCGGAGTCGGCGATCGAGCGGCCATCCAGAGCGGTAACGGCAACGACCGCGAACCCCGGCCTGAGGTCGAAGACGGCCGGCCCCGCCTGAACCGGTCCGGAGGCGAAGCCAATACGCCCCGAGAAGGTGGGGGCATTCACGATCACCAGACCGGCGTCGCCGTCCCAACTCAGCTCTCGCGTGTCGCTGACAGCGGGCCCGTCGAGGGGCGGCAGCTCGGGAACCGCTCCTGGTTCCCCGGCCTGGCCGAAGCTGAACGCGAGGCGCCGGCGCAGGCCGGCCCGATCAGGCAGGTTCTCCGTGATCTGCGCGCCCCCGGCCGCGGCTGACTCGGTGAGCCTGGTCTCCGCCAGGCCGCCGGGGCGCACCTGCTGCAGGAGGAAGAGTCGGGCCGCCGCCGGCCAGGTGGCGAAGACCTGGGGCTTGTTGCCGATGTCGAAGTTGCCCTCGATGAGGTCGGCCCACTCGGCGCCCGCGTAGTCGAACTGCAGGAGCCCGTCCCAGTCCTGGTAGGCCCCGTAGGCCGCCAGCAGCAGAGGCCCCTCCGCGATGTACTCGTTGATCCAACACGAGTTCCACTCGGTGATGATGATGGGCTTGCCAAGAGCGCGCTGCCCCGAGAACCAAACGGGGAGGTTCCAGCCCTTGCTCTTCACCATCGGCAGGTCATCGAACCTGGCCTGCGGGCCGTAGCCGCCCTGGGGGTGGTCCCAGTAGCCGTGTCGGTCGAGGTAGTCGAGGGCGAGGTTCGACTTCAGATCGAGGGCCATCGCCTCCCAGTGATTGCTGCCGGCGAGGGGAATCCTGACGCCGATGGAGCGCAAGTAGTCGCGCATCTCAGTGAAGTATGAGACCTGTGTGTCATACAGGAACTCGAGCGCCCGGGGATCATCCGCCCGCAGTCCCTCCACCGCTGACGCACCCTCCGGCAGCGGGAGGCCCTTGCCGCGCGCCCACTCCTGGTAGATGCGGTCCAGCTCCTGGAGGTAGGAGGGGGGCACGCTCCCGTAGCCGCCGGCCCAGAAGAGGCTGCTCTCGTTGATGATCTCGCTGAGCGCAATGGCGGGGTCGTCGCAGTAGCGGAGGCCGGTGTACTTGTTAACGTGGGTGTAGAGGTCATGGGCGTACTTCCTCTGAAGCTCGATCAGGCGCGGGTTGTAGTGAGCCACGATCTTCGCGCCGTTGTCCACCTTCTCCCAGTCGCGCACACCGTCGCCCGCCTTGAACTTCCGGTGCACCAGGAGGTCGAGGTAGACGTAGATCCCGTGCTGCTTGAGCTGGTGGATCAAGTAGTCGAGGCGGTCCAGGCTCTCGGCCGAGAGGTGCTGGGTGTCGTCGTAGGAGTTGTCGAAGATGTTGGGCTGGGCCCAGCTCGCGTCCATGTGGTGGAGGCGGACCATGTTGCATCCAAAGCGGGCCAGCCGGGCCGCGGTCTTGCGGGCCGTCTCGTGGTCCATGAAGACATTCCCGGCGACGATGTTCGTCCCCCAGAAGCGCGTGGGGGAGCCATCCTGGAAGACGAAGCGGCCGCCCTTCGCGGTGAGGAAGCCGTGCTTCCCGGCCGGCGCGTCCAGCAGGTCAGAGGCGTCTGAGGCGACCTCCCGGCTGTAGTCAATGGGCAACGGCCTGAACTGGTACCAGCCTGAGGTGTCTGTCCGCACTGTCTCCTCCCCGCGCTCGGTCTGCCCCAATCTGGAGTACACCTCTGCCGCGAAGCTAGCGTCTCCCAGCACGCGCACCCGGCCCGCGAAGTAGGCGGCCATCGGCTCGAGCTCGCCCCGGACGATGGCAGCAAAGTCCTCGGCTGAGGCCTCCAGGATCGCTGTGGGGCTGTCCACTTCGCCCTCTGCTGCGGTGAGCTTGCCCTCGTCTATGCGAACGGACCAGCTTCCCCCTTCTGGGCCCGACAGCCGGTAGACCATGGTGCCAGACCGCATCCCGGTGCCACTGGGCCACTGCTCCGGCAGGTGGGCCATCCACTCCTCGATCTGGTGTCGCACAGGTCCCACCTCCTGGGCGCCGAGGGGCACGATGGTGAAGCTGAGGGCTGCCCCAACGGCACAGAGGAGAAGGCATAGTACTCTCATGCTGATCCCTTCCCGGCGAGAAGCCGCGGTTCCCACGGCCGCCTCGTGGTCGCGGCCTGTCCTTCGGCGGAGCGCGGTTGAGCCCCTCCCAGAGACGGCGGTCCGGCGACAGGTGCAGCCCGCGGCCGGAGCCAGAGCTGCCGCAGACGCGGCCGCAGACACCGACGGAATGCCCTCCCTACTTGACGGAGACCTCCAGCCCCTCGATGTCGAAGACAACGTTGACGCTGGCCCGGAAGTGCGCGGGATCGCGGACGAACTCGAGGTAGCGCTTCACTGGGTCGCCACCGTTCACGCTGTTGTGGGCCAGCACGACAGCCCCCGGTGGCATGCGACCGTACCCGGCCTCCAGGATGTCCAGGTATATCCCCTTCCCGCGTGTTGCGCCTCCGTCGGCGTCCAGGTAGAGGACGCTGATTGGTTCCGCGAACCGGCCGACCAGGTCTACGGCGTCGGCGGCCACCACGCGGGCGACGCCGGTGGGATCTATGCGCCTGACGTTGCGCTCGGCCCGCATCGCCTCTTCAGGCTTGACCTCGACCCCGATCAGGTTCCCCGCAGTGTAGCACTCGCCCGGGCCGACGGCCGCGCCGGCATTGGAGATGAAGGTGTAGCCGCAGAACACGCCAGCAGCGATCATGTTGTGAGGCTGGACGATGGCGTTGATGGCATAGAGCAGGCGCTGCATGCGAGGGGTGATGGCGCTCCAGGGGATCTCGAAGAGCTCCCGCACGGCCCGGCGGAAAGCCAGCATCTTGGCGGGGTCGTACTCGGTGGAGGGGATCGCGCCCACCCGGTGGAGGGCGCTAAGCGCTCTGCCGACCGTGGCGATTTCGCTCTCGATGGGCTCGAGGATGCGATGAGGGTCACCGTACTCCATGCGGTAGCTATCCCAGTCGGGGGTCCGATGGGCTGTGATCATGCGATCTCCGTTCTCTGAGGTGCGATCTGGACGGCACCCGCTCTGCGGGCCCGAAGCCGCGAGGCTTGGGCGCGGGGACACGCGCGGGGGGAGCAGCACTGCCTTGGTCTACGCCTCCCCTTGCTGGGCACGCCGTAAGGCATCGGCGACGCGCTCGCGGATGAGATAGAGGGAAGCGTGCATGATCGTCTCACCGGTCGCGGGGTCGAGGCCCATGGAGGCGAGACACGGGTAGCTGTGATGGAGCTGCCCCGCCTTCTCTGGCAGGGCGTCATCGGCGGGAAGGCCTACGAGTTGCTCGCCCACGAAGTGAGTGAGGCCACAGGGCGATCCTTGCAGCACCTCCACAGCTGCCACCTTGCCGCCGGCCAGGCGGATGCGAAGCGTCGGCACGCCGACACTGAATCGCTCGCAGAAATCGGCGATGGCCGGGGTGAGCGGCTCGAGGGAGCAGAAGGGCTTGGGGAAGGCCGACTCGATCTCGTTCCGGGCGCAGGCCTGGGTGACCTGGCGCTGGAGGCCCGGCTTGATCCAGTTCGGGTCCTCGATGGGAGCGATCAGGGCACGGACGGTGCCCCCGCTCACTAGAGACGGGATCTCCAGCAGGAGGTCGGGGTGGATGTTGATGGCCACGACGACCTCGCCGGCGCCCAGCTCGCCGGGCAGGCACTCGGCCGCTTCGTCCACGATGGGGGGAAGGCCCCGGGGAACCGGGTAGGCGACCACGTTCCCGGGCGACATGGCCGAGAGGTGGGCGAACACCCGCTCGAAGTACCGCCCGCCCGTATGGACGATCTCGACCTGTGGCGCCATCTGACGACACCTCCTCGCGGAGGGACCCTCAGTACACTCGTGGTCCCGCGTCTTCTGTGGCCCCCAGGGAGGCCTCCCGTGCGGCTGGCTCGGCCGCTAGGCGCGCCCGGAGCGGTAGGCCTTCAGGAAGTCATCGCAGTAGACCGCGCGATTGAGCAACAACTCGGCGGCGATCATGGCGTCCATCATCTCGGAGTCGAGCACGTCGAGGATGGCGGCGTCGAGCCCCGCGGCTAGGGTCATCACCAGATAGGTGCGGTTGATCAGCTCGCGCATGGTCGTGCCCTGAGAAACGTTGCTCAGGCCGAGCACGGTCTTGGGGGGCGGGTCCGAGAGGAGCTTGATGCTGTGGATGGTCTCGAGGACGTGGCCAGGGGTGGGTTGGGTGACGTTAACCGGCAGGATGACCGCGTCGATCATGACGTGGTCAGGCTCGAGCCCCTTCTCCATTGCCGCGGCGACGACGCGAAGGGCGATCTCGCTGCGCCCGGCGGCGTCACGCGGAATGCCGTTCTCATCGATGGTGAGCGCGATCAGAGTGGCCTGATACTCTACCGCCATGGGGATGAAGATGTCCAGTTGTTCCTGCTGGCCCTTGGTGGAGTTGATGATGGACCCCGGCCCGGCCAGCTCAAGGCCTCGGGCCATGACGTCGGGCTTGGTGGTGTCTATCGCCAGGGGGGCGTCGGTGGCCTCGCGGACGGTCTTGACGAGCCACTCCATAGCTTCGAGCGGATCGGCCGCCGCGGGGCCGACATTGACGTCGAGGGCGGCGGCGCCGGCGGCGAGCTGATCCCTGGCGAGCTTCTGGATGGGTTCCGGGTTCCTGTCTCTGATCGCGGCCGCGACCACCTTGAACATCCCATTGATGCGCTCACCGATAGCGTACATTCGTCAGGCCTCCTCACCCATGAGGGAGTCTATCATTGCGCGCAGGAGCGCGGCCGACCGCGGGTGCCACATGACGAAGATGTGGCAGCCGCCGTGGAGGAAGGCGTTGGCTGTGTCGGCCTCCCAGAGCGTCCCTCGCTCCGGGGCCGAGCCCCACTCGGGGGCCACCTCCTCCGGTGCGCGCGCCTCCTTGGCCTTCCAGCACTCGGACCCCACCAGCGCCAGCATCGGCATGGACAGCATGCGGTCGCCAGAGAGGGCGGCGAGCCGCGTGCGCTCCATGATCGAGTAGGCGTACTCCATGCCGTAGCCGAGGCCGCCGGTGGCCTGATACATGACGATCCGGGAGAGGTCAAGGCCGGCGTCGGAGACCAGGATGTTGACCTGCTTCTGAATGTTGATGTCGAGGGGGGCCTCGGTGATCAGCTTGTGCCCGTCGGCCAAGCAGGCCGCGGTCATCGTCTTGTAGTTGTCCTGGGTGGCGGTGCCGAGGAGGCAGTTCTCTCCGGCCGCCACCTCGCTGCAACGGGGCATGACCTCGTTGTCCTTCTCAGGCTGACCACAGCCCCAGATGATGAGGGGCACGCCGACGGCCTGGAGGACCGACTTGACCGTCTCCGCACACTGCTCAGGGGATCGATTGCTGCGGTCGGGGTGGGCGCCCATCAGGCGGACAGAGACAAGGTCAGCCCCGAACTCCTCGACGCACTTGCGGGCCCAGGCGCCTGGGTGCTGGCACACCTCCCCCACGGCCTCGGCCATGGGCGAAGGCAGCTCGGCGGGAGGTACGTCGAAGACCTCCATGGCGATGATGGGGCGGTGGGGCGTCTTCCCCTCGAAGCCGAGGAGCGGCAGGCCTGTGTCGCCGCCGACGGTGACGGTTCCGGTCCGGGAGCCACCGTCGGCCCCGGTGGCCCCGATGGTCACGAGGTTCACTGCGCCTGCCCACCTCTCCAGAGGCATCTCGAACGGCATCGTCGGTTCCCCTTTCCTACTCCGATGCTATGGCGGGCTCGAGGCCGCGAGCCCGGCAAGGGCGCGGAGCCGGCCCATGTCGACGTGTTCCCTGAACAGCGCCTGCGCGCGCTCGACCTTCGCGGCCTCGCGCACCCGCAGACGGCCGGTGATGCGCTCAATCCGCTCCACGGTGGCGAGCGTGTCGTGCGGGGCCAGCAGCAGGGGCACGCCGAGCTGCTGCGCCCGCTTCACGATCACTGCGCTCGGGTAGATATTGCCCGTCAGCACGATCACCTTCGTCGCCGTCTGGAGGGCTGCGAGCTGAATATCGGCCCGGTCACCTCCCGTGATCACTCCCTTATCGGCGATCTGCCGGAAGTACTTGGCCGCGCTCGCCACGCCCATGGCCCCGATCACGAAGCGGACCACTAGCTCGTCGAGTGCCTTCTCGCAGCAGAGCAGCTTGGCGGAGAGGTGCTCGGCCAGCTCTCTCACGGTGATGGCACCCAGCAGATCATCGGCGGGAATCGCCCCGAGCACGGGGATGCCGCGGCTCTCGAGGTATCTCCCCACCAGCCCCTCCAGCGATTCCCGATCATCCGGCCCGACGAAGTTGAAGATCACCCCGGCCAGCCGGTCGCCGAGGAGACTCTTCGCCTCCAGCACCTTCTCGACAGTCGCGTCTGAGGCGAACTTGGCCAGAACCAGCGTGCGAGCGTCGAGCAGCTCCGCGACCACGGGGGCCGACAGACCGAAGAGCCATCCCCGCGCCAGGTCGCCGAGGCCGCCGACAATCACCACGTCCCGGTCGGCGGCCACCATCATGTAGGCTTGCTTGATGCGGGCCTCGAGGTCCTTCGACTCGCCCTTCAGGGCCTGCTCCCTGAGCTCGGGCGTGAGGAGAATAGGGCAGATCGCCTCCAGGGGCGCGTCGGGATTCAGGTGGTTGGTGATGAAGTGGGCGTCCTCATCGGTCACGACCCCGCGGACCTGATAGGGGAGCGTGCCGAGCGGCCTGAGGTAGCCGACGCGAAAGCCCGCCTCCCGCAGCTCGAGGCCGAGCGCGAGCGCGGTAAGGGACTTCCCCACGAAGGCGTCAACCGATGCGATATAGAGAGGCGAGTTCATGCCTCCAGCTCCAGCTTGGCGGCGACCGAGGGGAAGAGCCGCAGGTCGGTGTGCGGGAGGAAAAGGCCTGAGACGTATCGCTCCATGTAGCCTGGGACCACGCTGAGGTCGAAGTTCGTCATGCGGTTCGCCAACGCCTCCAGCCTTCTTCTGGCATCCCTTCCCAGGAGAGCGAGGCGGGCCCCGGCCACCGCGGTGTTGCCTACGAAGCGGATTCGCTCCAGGGGCACGTCTGGCAGGAGGCCGACCGTCACCGCGCTGTCCGCGTCGAGGTAGTTGCCGAAGGCCCCCGCCACCAGGATCTGCTCGAGGCTGGCCGGTTCCAGCCCGAGGCTGTCGAGCAGAGTCATGGTGCCCGCGTAGACGGCGGACTTGGACCGGATGAGGTTCTGGATCCCCGCCTCATCGAGGGAGATGTCGTCGGGGCGGCCTATCTCCTCTCCCCAGACCAGCACGAAGTCGGGCCGGTCGTCGCGCACCCGGACTCGCTGGCTGGGGAAGCCAAGGTCAATCCGGCCCGCCCGGTCGATCACTCCCGCGCGCAGGAGGGAGGCCAGCGCATCCACCAGGCCGGAGCCGCAGAGGCCGCGCGGCTTCGAGTCCCCAATGGTCATGTACTCTACCTGATCGGTCTCAGGGTCGTAGGAGATCCTCTCGATCGCCCCCAGGGTGGCGTACATGCCGTACTCCACTCCTGACCCCTCGAAGGCCGGACCGGCCGAGCAGGAGCAGCACACCAGCCAGTCCCGATTCCCGATCACCATCTCGCCGTTGGTGCCGAGGTCGATGAACAGCGTGAGCCGCGGGGAGTCGGCCAGGCCGGTGGCGAGCACGCCTGCGGTGATGTCGCCGCCGACGTAGCTGCTTACACAAGGGGCGAGGTGAACCGGAGCGCCCTCGTGGATCTCCAGCCCTACCTCCCCCGCGGTCAGCACAGGCAGCGACCGCACGGCCGGGACATAGGGCTCCCTGCGGATCGCGGCGGGGTCAACTCCCAACAGGAGATGGGTCATCACCGTGTTCCCGGCGCAGGCCGCAGCGATGATCTCGCCCCGGCCCACAGCGTGTCTCTGGGTCAACTCCCTGAGGCACCGGTTGACAGTGGCCCGGACCTGCTCCTGGAGGGCCACGAGCCCGCCCGGCTCCTCCTGGGCGTAGATGATGCGCGAGATCACGTCCTCTCCGTGCGCGATCTGGTCGTTGAGGGAGGCGCAGGCGTCCACGAAGCCGGCCGTGGTCAGGTCCACGAGGTGAACGACGACAGTCGTGGTGCCGACGTCAACCGCCAGGCCGTAGGAGTGCCCAGCGCCCTGTCTGGTCAGGCCGAAGACCCGGCCCATACCGTCGTCGTCGGCGAGGAGAGCATCGACCCTCCATCCCGCCATGCGCGCGACTCGCGGCAGCTCCCGCAGCACGGGCAACTGGAGCCGGAACTCGGAGTAGTGATCACCGCGGCTGGTACGGAGGGCAGCCACCAGGCGCTCGTCGTCTCCCCAGCGCCGGTCCTGGTCAGGGGGCGACAAGGCGAGGGGGACCCTCTCGGCCAGCGCCACTCCCGCCCCGGCCTGCCCTGGCTCGGTTTCCTCCGGGCCCAAGAGGATCCGGAGCTCCCCCCGCTGCGACTCCGTGGGGACATCCACCACCAGGTCGTCCTCGACAGTGGCCTGGCAGGCCAGCACCATGCCGCCCTGGATCTCCTCTCGGGATAGCTGGTCGCCCGCCTTGCCCCCGGGGTGGCCGAGGGTCACGACGACCCTGCACTTCCCGCAGGCCCCTTGCCCGCCGCAGGCCGAGTCCACCGCCACGCCCGCCGCGCCGGCGGCCGCCAGGACGGTCTTGCCGGACTCCACCTCCACGCAGGCACCGTCCGGCTGGAATACCACGATGTGGCTGCTCATGATGCTTCGCCGCCGAGGTCGGCGGGGGGCCGCCGCAAGCCTCGGCCAGTCTAGACCCTACGCCTGCCACGAACTGCGCAGGAAGCCGGGGATGCCCGACGACTCCCGCGGTCCTACGATCACCTGCCACTCCCGGGCAAGCTCCTCCTCCAGCTTGCCGCTGAGCACGGCCACGTGGCCCGGGATGATCAGCTTGCGGTGCTTGACCTTGCTGCCGACGTCGAAGGCCTTGACCTTCTGGGCGATGACCTCGGCGGTGAACTTCTCCGCCGCCCATGCCGTGAGCACGGAGGTGCCCTCCGTGTCCACGACTACGATCCAGGCAGGCATACGGCTGGCCTCTACATCCCCTTCGACCGTGAAGTAGGTGAGGGAGAAGTTGGTGGTCACCAGCACCGGCGAGTCCTCGTCGGGCGCGCCCACCGAGTAGACGCCCTCCTCGATCTGGATGGGCTTCTGCGGGTCGGTGTAGATGTTCTGGCGCATGGTGACAAGGGCCAACAGCTCCCACGGCTCCATGTGTCCGAGCACCACGATGCCGGCGTACTTGGCGATGTAGACAGAGGCTTGAAGCGCCTCCTGCGCGGCATCGGGGGCTTCGGTGAGGGTGATGGTGGGGAACCCGAGGGGGCGGAACCGCTTCCGGATCGCCGCCCGCCTGATGGCCGTCTCGTTGGCGAGCACCTCGCCGGTCCTGCGGGCGCCCGAGTCGAGAACGAGGTCGGAGGCCCCGGCCGCCTGGGCCCGCTCGGACAACTCTGCCAGGGAGGCAAGGTCGCTTCCCCTGAC
>Ga0315277_10002871_pt1 | contig 23687 bp, 12 predicted proteins | sample YL17G05_15_MG_FD_203695 | JGI IMG/M metagenome (GOLD analysis project Ga0315277, IMG submission 203695) | Sediment microbial communities from Yellowstone Lake, YNP, Wyoming, USA - YL17G05_15 | ecosystem: Environmental > Aquatic > Freshwater > Lake > Sediment | place: USA: Wyoming | collected... | reverse complement strand
GAATCCAAAAAAACATTCTGACTGCGACGATTGCGGGCCTGGTGATTATTGCCGGGGTAAGTCTTATGTTGCACTTATACGGCCCCGGTCGTCCGGCAGCCGAGCCGAACCAGCCGGCCCCACGCCAGGCGGTGCGCGAAATCAGCGTCAAGCCGCCGGATGAAAAAAAGGTATTGCCCGAGCGGCCCAAGTCGGTCCTTCAATCGACGCTTGCGGGCTCTTGGTATCCGGCTGATCCGGAGGCCCTGAAGAAAATGTTGAAAGAGTCCTTTGACAGCGCCCAGGTCGGCCCAAGAAGTGACGTTATCGCGGTTGTCCTGCCGCACGCCGGCTATAGCTATTCGGGCAAGACGGCCTGTGCGGCCATCAAGACGATAGGCAAACGTTACGAGAGGATCATCATAATTGGTCCGAGTCACAGCGTCCGGATGGAAGATGTCCTCAGCGTCCCGCTGGCGACTCACTACGAGACGCCTCTTGGCCAGGTGCCTCTGGACGTGGAGTTCGTTGAAAAGCTGCTGGAATATCCGGTGTTTCAGAACGTCCCGCAGGCGCATCAGCGAGAGCATAGCGTGCAGATCGAGGTGCCGCTGCTGCAATTTGTGGATTCAGGGTTCAAGCTCGTTCCGATTGTGGCCGGTAGCTGCTCCCTGCAGACGGTCGAAAGGGCCGCCGCTATCCTGAAAGGTATGGTCGATGAGAATACGCTGGTGGTGGCCAGCTCGGACTTTGTCCACTACGGGGCAAGCTACGAATACGTCCCTTTCACCGAGAACATACCGGAGCAGATCAAAGCACTGGATACCGGGGCGCTCAAGCTAATTGAGGCCCTCGATGCGCCCGGATTCCTCGAATATCGGGAAAAGACCGGCGCGACTATATGCGGCTATGTCCCCATAGCCGTGCTGCTTTCGATGTTGGATGAATCGGTCAAGGCTGAGCTTATCGACTATACAACGTCGGGTCAGCTTGAAGGCGACTATTCCCGGTCTGTCAGTTACCTGTCCATCGTCTTTAGCGGGGCATGGCGGAAGGGTTCTTCGATGGAGCCGCCGGCACGCGACGCCGAGCTGACCGACGCCGACAGAGAAGAGCTGATTGACCTTGCGAGAAAGACCATAGGCTATGCCCTCGAGCACCAGAGGGTCCCGGAAATAACCGAGCTCGGTATTGAGGTTAGTGACATATTAAAGGAGCCTCGCGCTGCGTTTGTCACCTTGAAGAAGGCGGGCCAGCTTCGCGGGTGCATAGGCGACATCTTTCCATCCCAGCCGCTTTATAAGTCGGTGCTCTCAAATGCTATCAATGCCGCCTTCGCCGACAGGCGGTTTTCGCCGCTTCAAAAAGAGGAATTCAACGATATTACGATAGAGATTTCCGCCTTGACCCGCCCCAGGTCCGTGCCGTCGTCGGACAGGATCCGTATCGGGACGGATGGGATTGTGCTGAATAAGGCCGGTCAATCAGCCGTCTTTCTGCCCCAAGTTCCCGGCGAACAAGGCTGGGACTTGAACGAGACGCTCTCGCATCTCTCGATAAAAGCCGGCCTCGCGGCGGACGACTGGAAGGAAGGCGCCGCCTTTCTCGTATTCCAGGCCGATGTCTTTGGCGAAGGTGAGAAATGACGCTCGCCCGCACGTTTATGCTTTTTACTTACGGCCTATTCACCATCGCCGCGCAGAGCCTGCTCTTCCGCGAGTTCATCACGACTTTCGAGGGCAACGATATTGCCGTCGGCATATTCTTCGGGTCGTGGTTCTTGTGGGTGGGGGCGGGGGCGACGCTTGCGGGCAAATCACGATTTCTCGCCCGCAAGCTGGCTGAGAATATCGAGACCCTTTTTCTCTGCTATCTGCCCGCCTTCGTTATCCAGTTTATACTGGTTGTTTATGCCAGAGAGCTTGCCGGCCTGGAATCATACACGCTGTGGTCGTTCAGGGGTATTCTGATTGCGTCGTTTATAGTCAACGCCCCCGTCAGCATCCTCACGGGCCTATTCTTTCCAACGGCCTGCCGATGGATAGAGAGCGACCGGGCCGTCTGGCAAGTCTATGTCGTCGAAGCGGCGGGCAGCTTCGTTGGAGGGGTCGCCGCGACGCTGCTTCTCTGGCTCGGGGCGGACCCTGCCGCAATCTTCTTGGCTCTCGCCGCCCTCGTTTCCGCATCCGTTTTCACCGTCCAGCTGGCGGCCCTATTGGCTCCTACGAGCCCCGACCGTGAGGGAGGGGGTTTACCCCGGCGCCCCTGGGGGACAGGCTTACGCTTCGGGCCTGTAATTCCGGCGGCCCGCCCGACGGCTTGCGTTTTGTCGTTTCTGCTGTCGGCTGCCTTCGTGGTTCTCCTTGTGTTGGGATTCAACAACACGTTCTCGGCATATCTGCAGACCATAAAGTGGAAGAAGCTATTGTCCGAAGGCGCGCCCGCGGGGTCCTTTCGCACGGCTCAGGCTGAGTACCTCTACGGCAGTTATCGCGGGCAGTGGGTGGCCATCCGCGAAGGAAGCGTCTGCGAAGCCCTGCCGGACAAGGCATCCGCCGGCCAGATTGCGGCTATCGGTCTCTGCCAGAGTCCGAAAGCCGAGTCGGTGCTTGTAGTCGGCTCCGGGCTTGGGCTTTGCAGTCAATTCCTCCAGCTCCCGCAAGTGAAGAGCGTCGCCTGGGCCTCTACGGACCCCGAGTACGCCCGCAAGATCGACGCCTTCATCCCGGCAGAGATGAAAATCAGCGACAGCCGATTTCACCGCCTCAGCGGCGACCTCCGCCGCACGTTGGCCGAGAATTTGCAGTCGTACGATATTGTCGTAGTCAACCTGCCGGACGCCACCAGCTCAGTCCTCAACCGATACTACACTGTCGAGTTCTATGACCAAATCAAGAGGTCCCTGAAACCGGGAGGCGTCCTCGCGGTTCGCGTCACGGCGGGAGAGAACATCATGGGGACCGAGCTGATAAATATGGGCGCGTCGATTAGGCTGACGCTCAAAGAGGTTTTCGCGAGGTTTGTCCTGACGCCCGGCGAAGAGACGTGGTTCATTGCATCAGACTCCGAGCAATTGACTTCCGACCCGGCTGTACTGCGGGACCGCTTCCGGTCGATTGAAGGAGCGGAGGCGGTCTTTCCGCCGGAGGCGCTGCTATCGGTCTATCTGCCGGACCGAGCGGCGGCGGCGCTGGAGAGCTACTCTCACGCGGACTTGTCGCAGCATCTCTTAATCAACCGCGATGCCCGGCCGTTGACCCACCTTTACAGTCTCCTGCTGACGGCCAAGCGTTCGGGGGCGCCGCTGGCTCGCCTGGCAAAGCTGCTGACCCTGGCCGGGCCATTGGTCTTCCTGGTTCCCGTCTTGGTCCTTATTGTCCTGCGTCTGCTGTACGTCTTTGGCGCAGAAGCCGGGGCTGGCAGGTCCGGCTTTGACAGCTCGCTGCTTGTCTTCTCGGCAGGGGCCGTGGGCATCGGGACGGTGATCGTCCTGATGTATCTCTACCAGACGTATTTCGGCTCGCTCTATCTGCATATCGGAATCATCTCATCCTTGTTCATGGTCGGCCTGACTATCACGGGCGCGGCGACCGGGGCCTTGCTGACCAGCGCCGCGGCGAAGCGCAGCACGCAAGGCGGGTTGTCGGAATTTTTGCTCCTCGGGGTGGTTGTCATTCACGCATTGATCCTTGCGGCGATTGCCTTCGTCCCCGCGGAGCTATGGGCACGGGCCGAAGGCGACGCCCTGCTGGAATCCGGCCATTTGTTGTTTGCCGCAGCCTTCCTGTTATCCGGGTTGTGCGCAGGATGTTATTTTCCGATTGCCGCTCGCAAACTTGCTGACTGCGGCTACGAAATCGCACAGGTCGGCGGCAAGCTCGAAACCGCCGACCACCTCGGCGCCGCCGTCGGCGGAGTCGTAACAAGCCTCATCCTTGTTCCAGTGCTGGGTACAGAGGCCGTGCTGCTGGTCTTCATCGCCCTTATGCTGGCCAACATCCCGGCAGCCCTGTTGTCACTGGTCAAACCACAGAGCCTGCGCTTTGCCGCCCCGGAAAGTATCTTCCGCAGACTCGGCTACGTCCTCTTTGGCGTCGCCGCGACAATTATTATCTGCTCCAACACACTGGTTCTTGCGGGCGCTCGCCTTTTGCCTTCCGTCCCAAGACAGACCGCCCAAGCCCTCGTCGGTGAATTGAGCCTGGAGCAGGTCTCGATTGCGCCTGAGACCATCGGGAGGGAAACCAGCTATTTCAAGGTTCATCGGACCGACCCGAACGCAACCGAATTGGCCGGTTTTGTCTTCAGCTCCCAGAACTTTGCCCCTGAGATACGCGGCTTCGGCGGGAAGATAAACCTGGCGATATATGTGGATGCCGGCTTCAATCTTATCGACTTCGAGGTGGTCCGCTCCAACGAAACGCCATCCTATCTGAGGCTCTTAGACAAGTGGCAGGAAGGCCTGAAGGGCCGTAGCCTGCTCGGCCCCGAATCCTTTGCCGGGATCGACGCCGTCTCCGGCGCTACTGTCAGCTCGCAGGCAATCATGCAGGCCCTTGAGGATTCTGCAAAGACATTCGCCCGCGGCGTTCTTGGGCTTTCCGCCGGCACGGTTTCCCCAAAGGTGCGTCCCGCCGCCAAATATGCGCCCGACGCTCGCACGGCATACATTGCCGGTGCGGCTGTTCTTGCCCTTATCGTGATTTACGCTGGAGGATTCTGGACAAGGCTCATCGTCTTAGCGGTAAGCTGTGTTGTCGGCGGTCTTCTATTGAATACCCAGTATTCCGCCGAACAAATAGCAAGCATCTTGTCGCTCCATACGCCGGCCCCCGGCTTGTCCGGGGCGTTTATCTTGATGGTGGGCATCCCGCTTCTGGTCGCGCTTTTTGGGAATATCTACTGCGGATATATATGCCCGTTCGGGGCGGCACAGGAATTGCTCAGCTATATCCTTCCCCGCAGGTTCAAAAAGCCCCTGGCGATTGATGACATGCAAAAGGCCAGATTCGTCAAATACGCTCTACTTTTCCTGCTAATGGCGGCCTTCTTTGTCTCTCGCGACAGAACTACCCTTTCGGCTGACCCGCTTATTAGCATCTTCGGCATCCGGTTCTCAATGTCTGGTATTCAATGGCCGGCGCTGAATTGGCGGGAATGGACCCCGGTTATTCTGACTGCTATTCTGGTCGGCTCGATATTATACACTCGCTTTTGGTGCAGGTATCTGTGCCCTGCGGGGGCGTTCCTGTCGCTCTTCAACAAAATGGCCGTGCTCAGGCAATTTCTTCCCGCCAGGAAGTTCGGCAGATGTGAATTCGGCCTGACCGCGAAGGACCAGCTTGACTGCATATACTGCGACAGGTGCCGCTATGAGACGGCGCCTCCGACAGAACCGACGCGGCTGAATCGCACCGATGATATGAAGATGGGCCTGCTCTGTCGCGGCTTGGTTGTCGGTGTTCTGGCGGTGGCGGTTATCATATCCGCTGTGTCAATAGACCGCCTCGCTACGGTCCTTCCCGCCTACGAGGATTACGCGGCATCTTCAATCGCTTCGGGAGGCCGGCCTCGAGATATCGATCTGCAGCGCATCGAAGACTTGATCCGTCAGAAGAAATTATCCGACCGAGAAGCTGAATTTTATAGAAAACTCGATCAATGACCTGCCGAGCCGGCATCCTACGTCTGGGCGTGTTTAGTTCTGGGTGGCATCCCCAAGCGCAGCTTGGGGATGGCAAAGCCCCGCCAGCGGGCCCATCATCCCCAATTCTGTTGTTCTTGTACCGGTCGTTGGTCGGTTTCGGCAAAAAAGCGGGGCAATCATGTAACCGCAGGACCCGGCCGGCCACTTGCTACTTGAAGCAAGTGATTGGCCGCCGGCACGGCAGGTCTCGGCCTGATACCGGCTCAAAACAGGAGTAATAAAAGATGTGTTCGGAAGAGTTGAGATCAGATTTGGAGTCGTTCATAAATAAGGGCCTGAACAAAGGACTGCGCGGATGGCCTGTAAAAGAGCCAGAATGTCTGCCGGCAGGAAACGGCAGTCAGCGCTACGGGCAATTGGCGATGATCGGGTCTGCCTGCCGTGTGCGCAAAGGCCCTGCGGTTTGTCGTTTTGGGCCGAATCCACCGCGGCGGATCGCAAGTCCCGCAAGGGACGCCTTGTGGCGCCCCCAACTTTACGTTGGGGGTAATCTGGCCCCGGTGGGGGATTCCAGTTTTGTACGGGCGCAAGGTTGAAGCCCGCCTTATTAACGTATTTTTCGTGAAAGGAGACAGTCATGTCAAAAGGAAAGGTTGTTTTTGGTTTAGCCGCGTGCATCCTGGCGATGCTGCTTGTAAGCCAGTCATTCTCAGCGGCAGGAGGCCAGGGGGGCCGAGGCGCCCGCCCCGGCGGCGAAGGCGCTCAACCCTCGGATCGCGGCCCGATGGACAGGAATCCGGAGCAGATGCGCGCAAGGATGCAGGAGATGATGAATCAGCGAATGAAAGAGCAGCTTGGCATTACCGGGGACGACGAGTGGAAGGTTATCCAGCCTCGTCTGCAGAAGGTCCAGGACCTCAGTCGCCAGGTTAGCCCAGGCGGGCGGATGGGAACGTTCGGCGGACGCGGCATGGTCGGCGGCCCGGGCGGGCGAGGGCAGGCGCAGGGCCCGGGGCAAGGGCCGGGGCCGGATGCCAGGGGCACAGCGCCCGATCGTGAATTGAGCGCAGTCGAGAAGGCCGCTCAGGAGCTGCAGGACCTCCTGGCCACTGAAGCTCCCAAGGCCGAGGATATCAAGACCAAGCTGACGGCCTACCGTACAGCCAGAGAAAAGACCAAGAGCGATTTGGCCAAGGCCCAGGATGAGCTTAAGCAGATCGTCACTGTAAAGCAGGAAGCTGCATTGGTTTTGATGGGAATGCTGAACTAAGACATTCTTGATTTATGAGGCTGCCTGTCGCTCGTGCTACGTAGCGACTCGTGCTACGCAGAGGCTTCGCAGAGTAGCATAGGATTGAAGCCTGACGTCGAACGACGGGCAGCCTTTTGGACTTATCCGATATGGTTGCAACCGTGGTTGACAAGTTGTTGCGCAGCGATGTCCTTGATGAGCAGGCCGCCCTGCAGGTCCGAGAGAAGCTCAATCGCGGTCGATCTTTTGCTGAGGCTCTTCATCTTGCCGGTGTTGCCGAAGAGCGGCCATTGCGGTTCATCGCGGAGGTGTTGGGGCTTGCTTATGTCGAGCTTTTCAATCAGCACATGGAAGGCGTAATATGAAGGGCGCCATCGATCCAAACGAGCTTCCTACATCTTTGCCGAGAGCTCGTTGAGCAGTCTGGCTATGTTTTGAAGAGTCTCTCTCTTGGGTATCGGGAGCTTAAGATGACGTTGGCCCGTTGCGCTATCCGTCTCAATTTTTAGTTCGGGAAAAGCCCTGGAAGTCGGTTGTTTCGCCCGCCCTTCTTCGGCGAGCAGGGTTCCGGCAAGTTTGTTTAGAAATGACAGGCCCGTTGAAACAAGGTCGTCCCAGGCTTGTGGCCGGTCTATTTGGGATACTTCCTTCTCTTCTGTTTTGACTGTAATATCCTGCTGTGCAGTGTCACTATCCTCTGCGATGCCGTCTTGAGGCGGCATTGGTTCGGGGATGGCGCTTGTCACCTTGGCGACGGAGTCCATGAAGCGTTTTAGCCTTGTTCCGCCCAAAAAGACCTCGTCCTTGCCGCTATCAAAAACGCCTGAGAAAAGGGATTGCTTGAAAGAGAGCAGTGAGAGCATTCCGTGCTCGATTGTGCCCTGCGATACGAAGTTCACCACGCGCACAGGCTGGGTCTGGCCAAGGCGATGAATCCGCCCGATCCGCTGCTCGAGCACCGCCGGATTCCACGGCAAATCCATATTTATCACCGCTGAGGCGTTTTGCAGATTCAATCCCAGTCCGCCCGCGTCCGTTGAGAGGAACACTCGGCAGTTGGGGTCGTTCTTGAATTGTTGTATCAGGCCTTTTCTTTGCGGGCCCGGAATCCTCCCGTGAAACAGCACGTGATTACGATTATACGATTCAAGACGGTTCAGGATTATTTCGTGCGTCCCCAGCCACTGGCTGAACACCACCACCTTAGCATCCGGCCGCTCAAAAACCTCTTCAAGCACCGCCATCAATTCATCGGCCTTGACGCCGAAGTCCGTTTTCTTGTCGAGAAGATAGGTGCTGTTGCAGCTCATGCGCATATTCTGCAGCGCAATCATAAGTATTCGCTGATCGGTCTCCGAGAGGAAGCCGAATCGTCTCCACTTCGCAACGATACGCGCTACGGTCTCCGCGTTCTCAGCGTGGTATTTCATCTGCTCATTGGTCATTGGAACGAAGTAGTTTTTCTCCAATCGTTTCGGCAGCTCTTTCAATACCTCGTTCTTGGTCCGCCGAATAAGGATCGATTTCAATGATTCTGCAATTCCCGAAAGGTTGTGATACCCTACGACTCTGCCGTCTTCGTCAACGTGCTGGTGCTCGGCAAGGAAGCGGAACAGCGGGCCCAGGTGAAAACGATCGACAAACTCAACTATCGAGTGCAATTCCTCCAGCCGGTTCTCCAAAGGCGTTCCGGTAAGCACGAGAGCATACTTGGAATCGAGTTTCTTGACAACTTGCGCCCTTCGCGTCTTCCAGTTCTTGATTCGCTGGGCCTCGTCGAGGATAACCATTTCCGGCGCCCAACCGCGGATAAAATCAAGGTCGCGACGAATAACGTCGTAATTGGTGATTTTATAGAATGAATCCGATTGATAAAGCCTCTGCCGTTTTGGGAGGAATCCTTCGACAACCTCGGCCGAGCGGCTGCAGAATTTTTCAATTTCCTGCTTCCACTGGTGCTTCAGCGAAGTGGGGCAGACAATCAATACTCGCTCGAGCCCGACCGTTCGGGCCAGTATCTCGACTGCCGCAATCGCCTGAATGGTCTTGCCCAGGCCCATATCGTCGGCGAGCAGACTGCGGCCCGCCTTTGCTGCGAACAAAGCTCCCGTGCGTTGGTAAGGATATAAGGTGGCCTTCAACAGTTTTTCGAAAGCAGCGCTGCGTTCGGCGCTCGGGAAGGCCTCTTCGATTCGCTCGACCAGATTGGCCTGGTCCCTCACTTGCGCAACGAACTCTATGGCGTCTTCATAACAGCGCAGGTCATGGCTGAACTGACCGGCTTCCTTCACAAAGGCGTCAAATTGCGGGTATGCCTCCGTCCTGAGAATCCCATGGTCATCGAAGTATCGCCGCGCAAGCTCCACAAGGGCCTTCGGACATTCCTCTGCCGGACCGAACACTACCTCCCGCTTGGCGCCATACCGCAGATAAACCTCCGAATACGGAGGACGGAAGCCGTTTATGAGGGCCTTTCTGCCTTGCGGCTTTTGCCGCAACTTGCCAAGAGTGAATTCGATATGCTTGCACGTTCCGAGCGTATTGACTGCGAAATCGGGGCATGAGCAGTAGTTATAGCCTATTCTTTCTCCGCGAATCGCAACGCGATATTCGCTGCCGGTTTCGGGGTTTGTGACAATGAATTCGGAAAAGACAGGCTCATCGCCGATATTTTTAACTCGAAAATTCTGTTTTTCCGCGAACTGTTTGCGCAAGGCAATCTGCCACTGCTCTAATTGCATATCTTCCGGCTTGCGCAGGCGAGAAATCTTCGTGATTCTGCGCCTCCTCACCGCCTTATTTGCGGTTTTGCATTTAGCCATATATCAAACCCCTGAAAAGCAAAGTCATCATACCCGAATACGTGATAACGGCGGATTCTAACGGCTGGCCCTAAGACACTCAAGGCTGATTCACATCCGTCTTGATTGAATTCGCGGCGCAATAATCTTTGATGGCGGCAATGACGATTTTCCCGTACTGCCTGCTTTTGGTCTGCCCGACTCCCTTGACTTGTAGAAAGCCAGTTTGGGTGGTAGGCCTTCGCCGCGCCATATCTCTCAATGCACTGCATCGCATCTTCCTGCAAAGGCAGAAAATCCTTGTAACCCCAGTAAGCAGCCAATGACTTCCTGATATTTTCAATCATAATCAACAACCTTGCCTCCACACTTGCATCTATTCTATATTAGCATGGCTGTAGCCGTAAAGCGATAAACTCAGCGGGTCGCCGTCTTATTAGGGTTCAATATAACACGTGGAAAAACCTCAGCCAAAGTCATTTGACTTTTCCTCTCATGAGGTTTATCTTTTTGACAAGTACTTTGAATTGAAGGAGCAGTTGGAAGGCATATATGGTCGAGAGGTTGATCTGGTTGTTGATAAGGAATTCAGAAATCCTGTGTTGAGAGAGTCCATTGGTAGAACGAGGACCGTGATCTATGAACGATGAAAGCTATAACACAACACTTGCCGATTTTGGTCAGAGAAATAAAGGCGATGCTAAGCGGCTAACTGCAGGAGATGAGGGATATCGCGCAATGATAGTCCAGTCTTCCGATACGGATCCCCATTTCAAATGTGCGTAGTGTCCTGCGTTCGGATTCTTTCCAGAACTTCCATTAGCGGTGCGACTTTCAGGGCGGTTTTGTAGGTGAGGATGTTGTTTGTAAGGGTGGCGCCTTTTCGCAGGCATTTCTCCGGTATGGCTACCAGGATTTTGTGATGTCGGAATTGCTGCAAGGTCTTCCGCTTTTGTGCGAGGTATTCCGGCGTCCAGAAGCCGACGATTTCGAGGAGGACCTGCGTTCCGTCTTTGTGGCGGAAGGTGAAATCGGGTACGAAAGTCATCTGGCGGTCATGAAGTATCTCGCCTTCGCGGATCAATTGCCAGTCGTCGCGTTCGGCCCCGAATTTCCCTGCGAAGGACCCCTCCAACGCCGAATCAAATTCGTCCGGCCCAGGCAGATGGCTGGTGAAGCCATCCTTGTCGCTGAGGATGAGTCTTGCGGTTTGGCTCCAGGGAGTCTTGAGCGACGCCGTCATCTTCCAGCCCCTGCAGGCCAGAAGGGCGGGGATGAACCTGGCGAAATTCACGCCGTACCGCCGCGTCTCTCGCAAGGCCGTAGCCGGGCCGCTGAAATCTATCCGGTATTTCGACGGGCCGAGCCGAGTAATCTCGTGCAGAAGCCGAGCGAATTTTGCGTAGCGGATTATGGTCTTGAGATCATCGCCGGCCGTGACGGCCATACTCTGGGCTTTGTAAAGGCACGCCTGAAGCTGGGCCACATTGTAGCGCGAAAGCAACGCCCCCGGGTCCGCGCAGCCGTCAAATCTCTCTAATCTCTGGTACGCCAATACGTCGGCGTAGAGGTCCTGCTCGATTTGCTCCCAGGGCAGGCCGAGGCTGCCTGCAATATCTGCTTTTACGCCCTTTTCTTCGTGCTCGAAGAGCCGATCCGGCTGCTCGACAAGCGGGTGAAAGCGGGCCGCCTGGGAGAATACCTGTAGTCTGAGTTTTCCCGCCCGCCCTGCAGGGTCGGCCTGGAAGGCGCTGCCGTCGTCGAGCAATTTGCAGAATGCCTCGATTCTGCGAACGGGGCAATCGGGCTCGTCGGCAAAGACGGCCTCGATTTGCCGGTGGAGTTGGCGGCGCTGCTGGCCGATGCCTGCGCGATATACAGAGAGCATCTTCCCGGCATAGTCGATATAGTGCCGATGCGTCTTCTGTGTCAGTCGGTCGGGTACGGCCCGGCCCGCTTTATACTCTACGATGGATTGTTCGCTCGTAAGCATCGCTTCGGCGTCTCTTTCTCGAGCGCATAACCTCCTTTGTATTCTCGCAGACCACCTCGTACAGCGTGGCCCTGGCATTGCCCGATCTCCTCAGCACCCGGCCGAGCCGCTGCTTGGCCTGGCGTGTCGAGCCTTGCCCGCCGATGACCACCGCCACCTTCGCCTCCGGCACATCCACTCCTTCATCCAGAACGCGGTTTGCAACCAGAACGGGGAGCTGCCCCTCGGCAAAACCCTGCAGGACGGCCAGACGCTCGCGCTTTCCCGTGTGTGAGAGCATGGTCGGCACGAGGAAGCGCTTTGAGACCTCTATTGCCATTGCGTTTGACCCTGCGAAGACAATCGTTTTCCGCCCGTAGTGCAGCCGAAAGATGTCCTCAAGCACTCGCAGCTTCTCCTCAGCCCTGTCTTCGATGGACTGCTTGATATAGTACGCCTTTTGTGCGTGCCGGGCTTGCGGGTCCCTGCCCGATTCCTTGCATAGGTCCCGCCAGGTGTAGCCAGGCGTTTCTTTCCGCCTCGACGTGATGAATTGGCGAATGGCCCGGCTGCACTGGTCGTAAGTCGCCTGCTCACGGTCGTTCAAAGCCACTGGGATCCGCACGACGTCAAAATCGGCAAGGGTCGAGCCATCCGCTTCTCTAAACGGCATGTGATATACCACCGGGCCGATAAGCCAATCCAGGTCTACGTGCAGCCCGTCGGAGCGTTCGGGCGTCGCCGTCAGGCCAAGCCGCATTGTCGCAGCGCTTAAAATAGCGGCCTCGCGCCGGCAACTGCCGGGAAGATGATGCTCCTCATCGAATATAAGCAGCCCGAATCCGGCCCCCATCTTATCCATGTGAATATACGCGCTATCGTAAGTTGTCACTGTAACCGGCTTGATGTCGAACAGATTGTCCCCGACTATCCCGGCGTCATAGTCGAAGGCCGCCAATATCCGCCTGTGCCACTGGTACATCAGGTCCCGAATCGGAGCCACGACCAAAGTTGCGACCCTTGTCTGAGCCATCGCCGCAAGCGCCACCTCCGTCTTTCCGGTTCCCGTCGGCATAATCACCTGCCCACGACAACCTTCTTTGGTCCAGGCTGCAAGCGCCTCGGCCTGCTCGGGCCTCAGCTTCGGCAGCTCGACCTTCGACCACGAAACGCGGACCGGCTGCGGTACGTCGTCCCGCAGGTGCGGCGCAAACCTGCCGTTTACGATAGAGCGAATCGAGGCATAATGGATCGCGTAGCACCGCCACGCCCCGACCCGAGCGTCCCACGTCCAAACGGATGAGCCGGCAACATTGGGTGACTCTCTGCATTCCAGGCCCGTCAGCAGCAGCGTCCCGCGATCAAACGATAAGGATATTCGTCTCTGTGATTCCATACCCATCATTAGGCCCACATAATAACAACAAACCCTCTTCTTCACTATGCATGCCTATTCAGTCCCCGTTGGGGAGAGAGTGTTTGTCATTCCTGCGAAAGCAGGAATCCACTACATTATGCCCGCGCTAATACATCCATTGAAAAGCCACAAGGCTTGGTGTAAGATGCCTGCAATAGACTCAGCCAATGCTGAGGATAACTGAAATTCAGGAGCAAGAGTATGTTTTCAGATCGGGTATTGTTGCGTATTGTCGCCGCTGCATTCATTGTGAACGTCGTGCCTTGCGTTTTGGCTGCCGACTGGCCGCAGTGGGGCGGCGGGAGTAACCGGAATATGGTCTCTGCGGAGAAAAACCTGCCGGAGTCATTTGAGGCGGATAAGGATAAGGCCGACGCCGGTACGGCTAAGAACGTCAAATGGATGGCAAAGCTCGGCGCGTTTGCTTACGGCAACCCCACCGTGGCAGGCGGAAGGGTCTTCGTCGGCACAAACGCCCAGACCCTCTCGGACGACCCGCGGTTCGATTATTCCAGGGGCGGTCTTCTGAAATGCTTCAACGAAGTCAACGGCGAGCTGCTTTGGCAGCTCCCGGTTCCAGAGCGGAAGAAGCTCCCGCCCGGCGCACACTTCGGCCAGCAGCATCTCGGTTTCTGCTCATCGCCCACCATCGATGGCGACCGCCTGTACATTGTTACCGCAGCAGACGACGTGCTGTGTCTCGACGTTTCAGGCCAGGCCAATGGGAATGACGGTCCCTTTCAGGATGAAGCCCTGTATATGCCCGGCCCCGGCAAGGAGGCCGTTAAACTGAACGACAAAGACGGCGATATCATCTGGCGGTTCGACATAATCGACGAGCTCGGCGTCATCCCTCACGACATCGCCAGTTGCTCGGTCCTGGTTGTCGGCGATGCGCTCTACCTGAGCACGTCCAACGGCGTTGACGAGCCGCACGACAAGGTCCTTGCCCCCGATGCGCCCGCCTTCATAGCGCTGGATAAGAACACCGGCCGGCTTCTGGCCACCGAAAACGAGAAACTCAGCGCACGTCTATGGCACGCGCAGTGGGCCTCGCCATCCGCCGGCCAAGTGCGCGGCAAGACCCTCATCTTCCTCGGCGGCGGCGACGGAATCTGCTATGCCTTCGAGGCCCTGACCGAGACTCCCCAGGAGCCGGTTCATCTCAAAAAGGTCTGGTCCTACGACTGCAATCCGCCCGAATTCAGATACGAGGGCGGCAAAGAAATCCCGTACTATCGCGGCGACAAACGCAAGTCCAACAGCCCCAATAAGAACGACGGCAAGTACCTCGGCCCCAGCCAGATCATAGCCACTCCCGTCCTCTACAAAGACCGCATATACATAGCCATCGGCCAGGACCCCGCTCACGGACGCGGCAGGGGGCTGCTCCACTGCATCGACGCCACCCAGGAAGGCGACATCACCAAGACCGCCTGCATTTGGAAATATGAAGGTCTCGACCGCAGCATGGCCACCGCCGCCGTCGCCGATGGACTCGTCTATCTGGTCGATGTCGGCGGGCGGCTGCACTGCCTCGACGCCGACACGGGTCAGCCGCGCTGGGTATATGAAACAGGCAACGAGACGTGGGGCGGCCCGCTCTTAGCCGACGGCAAGCTCTACTTCGGCAGCACCCAGGATTTCTACATAATGGCCGCCGGCCCGGAAGCCAAACTCCTCAGCACAATTCGAATGTCGGCCCCCGTCCACGCCACGCCAATCGCCGCCAACGGCACCGTCTATATCGCCTCGAATCGTTTCCTCTGGGCCGCCGCCCTCACCCAATAGATGCGAAGAAATCGCGCACAACGCGCCAATCTCTCAATAATCAATCATCAATTGTAAATAATCAATTCCCTCCCCTCCGCTGCTTGCCTATCGCCGACTGTTGCGTTACAATCCGGCTTTCGCAGGTCCTTTTGTATTTGTCACACAGTTGCTTGGAGTTTACTGCTATGTCAAGGTCGCCTCATTTTCGTAATCTGGTCTCAGCGTTGTTGATGCCGTTGTTCTTCTCAACATCTCTCAGCGCCGGCGACGCCACAGCCACGGGCAGCTTCGAGGTGAAGCTCTCTGCGGCCCCTTTTGCTGAGCGTCTGCTGCCCGGATCGCCCTTCGGCGTCAACACCGCCTTCCAGCCCGATACGCCCAACCTTGAGGCCATCCTGCAGAAGATGCAAGATGCAGGAATCAAGTGGGGCAGGCAGGACTTCACCTGGCGGCGGATCGAGAAGGAAAAGGGCGAGTACGAATTCGCCGATTACGACCGGCTTGTTGAGCTGTGCCGCCAATACGGCGTGTTGCTCTTCGCCAACCTCGCCTACGCCCCGGACTTTCACGACCCTCGCACTGCCGAGGGCGCCCGCGCATACTGCGATTTCGCCCGCGCAGCGGTCAGGCATTTCGCCGGCAGAATCAGGCACTGGCAGATATGGAACGAGCCGAACGGCGGGTTCTGGAAGGGCACGCCCCAGCAGTATGCGACTCTTCTCGCCGAAGCGGGCAAAGCCATCCACCAGGCCGACCCCAATGCCCTCGTCCTCGGCCTCAATATGGCCTTTTGCGACGTCCTCTGGGCCGAGAAGATTCTTGAGCTTGTCCCGTATGACTGCTTCGATATCGCCTGCTTTCACCCCTATCGCGTCCCTTCCGCCCCGGAAGAGCCCTTCGACTGGTGGGAGCTCGACCAGTATGTGAAAAGCTGGCATCGCCACGATTTGACGCCCGACTATCCCCTTGTGCGGATGAGCTTCCTTGAGCAGACCACAGAGCTTGAAAAAGTAATGGCGAAATTCGGCAAGCCCAAGCCAATCTGGATTACGGAAATCTGCTGGAACACCCAGATTCACCCTTACGGCGTCCCCGAATTGCGGCAGGCCGATATGGCGGTCCGCTTTCACGTCCTTGCAATCGCCTCCGGCAAGGTCGAGAAGGTCTTCTGGTGGACGCTGCGGGATACGGGCACGCGGCAATTCGACCAGGCCGATATGGTCGGCCTGCTCCGCAACGACCTTGCGCCGAAGTACTCGTACTATGCCTTCGCATTTATGACGCGAATGCTCGAAGGCAAGAATTGGCTCCGCAACGACGCCTTCGGCCCTGACGTCTATGCCGCCGTCTTCACCGACCCCGCCGGCGATACCGACACCATCGTGGCCTGGACGACGAAGCCCTACGCCTACATCCGCGTCAACAACGAAAAGGGCCTGACCCAGTATGACGTCTATGGAACTCGGCGATTCGTCCCAGTCGTCGAAGTCCGCACCACGAGCCTGCCCATCCCCCTTGGCGCCAGCCCAATCTACATCGTCGGCAAAAAGGGCCTCAAGGCCACCGTCCGCCCCGATCCGGGATGGTAGGCCCAATCTGCAAATTCCGGGCTTGCCTGTCTTTGGCGTATCCACTATAATCCGTTCTTTGCGTACCCTGTTTTGCACAGAGAGCATATATGGCCGACAATATCGCACAGCAAGTTCAGTTATTGAAACGCGGGACGGTCGAGGTCTTCACCGAGGCCGAAATGGCCCAGAAGCTCGCCGACGCCGCGAAGAATAAGCGCCAACTGCGGATTAAGCTCGGCCTGGACCCGACCAGCCCCGATATTCACCTCGGCCACACCGTCGTACTGCGAAAAATGCGGCAATTCCAGGACTTGGGCCACAAAGCCGTCCTTATCATCGGCGACTACACCGCCCGCATCGGCGACCCGACGGGCCAGAACGCCACCCGCCCCATCCTATCCGCCGAGGAGATTGAGAAAAATGCGAAGACCTACTTCGAGCAGGCCGGCAAAATACTCGAGACCTCGCAGGATAAGCTCGAAGTCAGGCACAATAGCGAATGGCTCGCCAAGCTCACCCTCATCGAGCTGATCCAGATCGCCGCCAAGAAGACCGTCGCCCAGATGCTGCAGCGCGATACCTTCAAGAAGCGCCTCGCCGCCGACATCGACGTCTATACCCACGAATTCCTCTACCCGCTGATGCAGGGCTACGACTCGGTTATGGTCAAAAGCGACATGGAGCTCGGCGGGACCGACCAGACGTTCAATAACCTCGTCGGCAGGGACATCCAGAAGGCCTACGGCCAGCCCCCGCAGGTCGTCATCACAATGCCGATACTCGTCGGCCTCGACGGCAAAGAGAAAATGAGCAAGTCAAAGGGCAACTACATCGGCGTAACCGACGAGCCGAACGATATGTTCGGCAAGGTGATGAGCATCTCCGATGATATGATGGAGAACTACTTCACCCTGCTGACGAATGAGCCCGCCGAGAGAATCGCCGAATTGACTGACTCCATCAGGACGCACCCCAAAGAGGCAAAGGTTTTCCTCGGCAAGGCAATAGTCTCGCAGTTTTACGGCGAGGCCGCCGCCGAGGCCGCCGCCGCTCAATTCGAGAAGGTCTTCGCCCAAAAGCAGCTACCAGACGAGATGCCGGCATTTCAGGTCGCCCCCGGCGCTATCTCCGTGAAGCAGCTTCTCGTGGCGTCCGGCCTGGTGGCAACCGGCGGCGAGGCCAAGAGACTGGTCGCCCAGGGCGCCGTCACCATCGCCGGCCAAAAGGTGCAGGACCCAAATGCCGAAATCACCCCTGAGGACGGCGGCGTCGTAAAAGTCGGCCCCAGGCGATTTGCACAAATGCAGGTTAATAAAGGGTAGCCGATTCCTCGGTTGACCACTCGGTCCGGTTCTGCTGAGGCGATTTATCGCGTGACTGGCACTTGTACGTATATCTCCCCGGAGGCAGATTCCTGTCGATATAGAGCACGCTGCCCTGCCAGGCGCTGTTATGGCCGGCGCCGCCGGTGCATACGAAGCGATACTCGACGCCGTTTAGGTCGGTAGCCGCCGCCGCACGCATCAAAACCGAGCCGGGAATCTGCGGATATACGCTGGGCTTGGTCTCCCACAGGCTCGGATTAGGCGTTGGAGGCATCTTGTCAGCCGGCGCATAAATCTCAGTGCAAATCGCAAAATCAAACAGATCAACGTCACTATCCAGGTCCGCATCGGCCCCCTCGCAATCGTAGGACATCTCGCACTGGTCCTCCAGCCAATAGGAAAACATAATCGCAAGGTCAAGCGTATCCACGATGCCGTCCATATCGCAGTCGCACAAGCCAGCCTCCGGTTTGTAATGATAGCCCATATCGACGATTCCCGCATCGGGGGCGGAGTCCGTTCGCGTGGAGTATCTGTTGAGCTTTAGGGCCACCGCCAGGTCGCTTCCGGCATTGACGCACGGGCTGCTGACGTCGTTTCCGGCGTCGGTATTACTGAGGTGGTAGCCGCTTAAAAACAGCGGGTTGCTGCTGAGGTTGCCTGTGTTCCAATTCAGCACACAGCCCGGACTAACGTGCACGGACGCTTCTCCGCCGGCGAGGTCGCTGTAAGAAACCGTAGCGCCGGCCGGGGGATTGGACGACTCCAGCGGGTCGCCGACGGCAATCTGGGCGCCGTTGGCGGCATCATTGCCCCACAAGATGCTGTTTATGACCTGGACATAAGTATCGTAGCAGGCCAGGCCGCCGCCGCTGCCGTCCTGGTCGCTTACCGCGTTGCCGGCCAGCGTGCAGTTGGAGATCGTGGGCGCGGCGTCAACGTTGAGCGAGAGGCCCGCGCCGTCGAGGCCGGCGGTGTTATTCGTTATGAGGCAGTTGGTCAATTCCGCGGCGCCGCCGGGGAGGTTCGGCCCGACCATGTACACGGCGCCGCCGAAGCCCTGGGCCTCGTTGTCCGCCAGGACGCAGTCTCTGATTTTCGTTGAGCTATCCAGGAAATAGAATCCTCCGCCTGAGCAATACGTCCTTGTCGCCGCGATATTGTCGCTTACGGTGCAGTTGGTGACGTTGACGTCGCTGATATAGCAGTATGCTCCGCCGCCGTATTCGGCGGTATTGCCGCTGATGGTGGAGTCATCGATGGCGGAATTCGCTCCAATCAGGCATATCCCCGCTCCGTACAGGGCCGCGTTGTCGATGATATTGCAGTCGCTGATAGCCGTAGTTGCCCCGAGCTCGGCGGTCAGATTGCCGGCGAAGATTCCGCCGCCGGCGCCGGCGCCTGAGTTATTGCCTGTGAGGTCGCAGCCTCTGAGCGTGAGTGTTCCGCCGAAATCGTAAAAGACCCCGCCGCCATTGCCGGCCGACATGTTTGAACTGACGTCGCAGTTGATGAGGGTAAGATTTCCGTCTGAGGCGAAGAAGATTCCGCCGCCGTCATAGGTCGCGGTGTTGTTCAGTATATCGGTGTTGTTGATTGTAACGGTTGACATCGGACTGCAGCACAGGCCCGCGCCATAATCTGCGCGGCCGTCGTTGAGGGTGCAGTCATTGATTTCGAGAGCGCAGTTGACGTCGCAGTAAATATTCGCGCCGTAGTCCGCGCTGCCCTCGGTGATCGAGCAGCCAGCGATGGCAAGGCTGCAATCGGCATCGCAGTAAAGGCCGCCGCCGAAGCCCGATATGCAGGCGGTTAAGTCCGCCAGGAGCGAGCCTGAATAGCCCTTTCCCAAGAATACACCGCCGCCGCGGCTCTTGCTGCCCTCGCTGCCTGTGGCGTTGCAATCGACGAAGGTGCAGTCGGCGACAGTTGCGGTGCTGCCGGAAGCGATGTATATTCCTCCGCCGCATCCGTTAGCATCGGAAGCACCCGGCTGGCCGCCCGGGGCGTTTGGCTCGTTAGGGTCTCCGGAGGTTCCGCCTGTTCCGCCGGCGCCGCTGGCGCCGCCCAGGGCGCTACACTGGTTTAGTTGACAGTTGTAAATCGTCGGACCGCTATTGGGGTCGCAGTAGATGCCGCCGCCGTATCCGGTGCCGGCGTTTCCTCCGGGTCCGCCCGGGGTCGGAGGGACTGCGGGAATGTCATCGTTGGGATCGTTAGGATCTCCAGGGTCTGCGGGCACGCCGGGGGCTCCAGGCGCCCCTGCTCCGCCGGCGCCGCCCTCTGCGACGCAGTTGTTTATGACGCAATTGCGGATAATAGGGCTTGTGCCGGTGCAGCTTATCGCCCCGCCCATCGAGTCTTCACCGTCGTCACCTGGGGTAGCGGGGTCCGACGAGGCGGCCCCGTCAAGGCGTATGTAGGCGTTCAGAATCGTAAAGCCGGCCAGGATGCTATTGGCGTCTTCAGAAGTCTGGAAGATAAAGGCGCGATACGGGCTGTTGCCGGAGGCCTGGCAGTCAATAACGGTAGCCGCGACGATTTCGTCCTCGTCGGGGTCTTCGCTTCTAACCGTAATTGCCTTGCCGAGAAAATCGATGTCGCGGTTGCCGTCGCCGGTATAAGTTCCGGGATGCACAATGACTGTATCGCCGTTGTTGGCTGCGTTGATGGCCTCTTGAATCGTCTTATAGGGGAATGGCACTTCCCGCACTCGCAACGGTCCCCCCCAGGCGCCTGTCACGGTCGCCAGCAGAACAATACTTGCTAAAACTGCCTTCCTCATTTTCAGCCTCCCATTATATAAACTTACTTAACATCACAGTACTCTTGGGGTCTTCTTAGTTAAATTAACTATGCCTCCCAAATTATCACATCTTCTACGACTTCTACTATATACGAACTGTCCGGAAAAAGCAAGCGATTAACAAATTTTCTCGTCAAATCTTCCTCAAAAACGGCGTTCTATCGGGCATTTTGTAACCCTTTTTGACGCTGCCGATGCCCGAAAACGAAGAAATAAGGCTGTTAGAAGCCGATTTGATGCGTCTTTATATGTGGAACGGATATCGTTATGGCGGATTATATTTCCGTCCGCGGAGTTTTGCAGGGTGATCCCCTGGGGTCCATCCGGGTGGCCGGGGCGGTTCAGTGCGGAAGCCGAGACAGTATGGGTCCCTGTGAGCCGGTGCGCACTTGCCCCCTTGAACCAGCAGTTATTCTGTCGTAGAATGCCGGCAACTTATGAAGAACCTGTGATCAGGAGAAAGACAGACTGTGAAGCCGAGATGTAACCTACTGAATTCTCTCGTGGTCGTTGTCAGCCTGGTGTGCTTACAAATAGAAGCCTATTCTGATAGTCTGGCTCAGCAGGACGGGGTTGCTGTTCCACTTAAGGCGCGGGCCTTTCGGCTGGAAGATGTCAGGCTGTTTGACGGGCCGTTCAAGCGCGCCATGGAGCTCGACCGGCAGTACCTTCTGTCGCTCGACGTGGATCGGCTGCTGCACAATTTCCGAGTAAACGCCCGCTTACCTTCCTCTGCCGAACCATTGGGCGGCTGGGAAGAGCCGAACTGCGAGCTACGGGGACATTTTGTCGGCCATTATCTATCCGGCTGTGCAATGATGTACGCCGGCACAGGTGACAAGCAACTTAAGGAGAAAGGCAACGCAATTGTGTCCGGCCTTGCAGAATGTCAGGCCAAGATAGGCAGCGGCTACCTCAGCGCCTACCCGGAGGAATTCATCGACCGCGTCGAGGCGCGAAAACGTGTTTGGGCGCCCTATTACACCCTACACAAGATATATGCCGGCCTGCTTGATATGTACGTTTACTGCGATAACGAGCAGGCTTTGGACGTGTGCAGGAATTTCGCCGATTGGGCTATCGCCCGAAATGCGAGGCTTTCTGAAGAGCAAATGCAGAGCATGCTCGACGCCGAACACGGCGGCATGAACGAAACGCTGGCCAATTTGTATGGATTGACCGGCGATCGCAAATACTTGGAGATCGCTGAGCGTTTCAACCACATGGCCGTCATCGAGCCGGCGTCGAAACGCCGGGATATGCTCACTGGGCTTCATGCCAACACCCAGATTCCCAAGTTCGTGGGCACAGCACGCCAGTATGAGCTGACCGGGGATGAATGGCTTAAAACAGCCTCGGTCTTCTTCTGGGATACGGTGGTCAACGAGCGTTCGTACGTGATTGGCGGGCACAGCGACGGCGAGCTTTTCTCGCCTAAGGAAAGACTCTCCGAGGCCCTCGGCCCGAACACTACCGAGACCTGCAACACTTACAACATGCTCAAGCTTACTCGCCATCTGTTCTGCTGGGAGCCTCGGGCTGAGTACGCAGACTACTACGAGCGGGCGCTCTACAACCATATTCTTGCATCACAGAACCCGGAAACGGGCATGATGTGCTATTATGTCCCTCTGCGGTCGGGCTCTAAAAAGGCGTACAACACGCCGAACGATTCCTTCTGGTGCTGTACCGGGACCGGCGTTGAGAACCATGCCAAGTATGGCGACAGTATTTACTTTCACAGTGATACGGATCTTTGGGTGAATCTGTTTGTTGCATCCGAATTGAGCTGGAAGGCCAAGGGCCTCAAGCTGCGGCAGGAAACTACGTTCCCCGAAGCCGGAGCGAGCAAGCTCACATTCGAGCTTGAGAGACCCCTGAAGCTGAATCTCAACATCCGGCGCCCTTATTGGGCAAGCGAAGGTTTCGAGGTCTTATTGAACGGTCGAAAGACTTCAGCCGCTTCCAATGCGGGCAGCTACATGACTTTGTCACGCACCTGGGAGAGTGGTGATACGGTGGAAATCGTAATGCCGTTTAATCTGCGGACCGAGGGCTTCAGAGATAATCCGCGACGTATTGCCTTTATGAATGGCCCGCTGGTGCTGTGTGCGGAAGTGAGCGCCGCCGGTAGTTATCCGGCCATCGTAGCTGAACCTGAGGACTTGCTGGGTGGCTTTGAGGCTGTAGATGGTAGAGCTTCGACGTTTGATAGTGCCACGGGGATATTCCGCGTACCTGGCCAAAACGCCCCGGCAAATGTCAGGCTCGAGCCGTTCTACAAAGTGCATGGCGACCGGCGCTACGCGGTTTACTGGGATGTATTCACCGAAGAGCAATGGCAGGAAAAAGAGGAGCAATATAGAGCTGAAATTGCCAGGCGCAAAGAGCTTGAAGAGCGAACGGTAGATTACGTGCTGCCCGGCAACCCGCAAAACGAGCGCGACCATAACCTGCAGGGTGAGAATACCGGGGCGGGCGACTTCTCCGACCGTAAATGGCGTCATGCCACCGATGGCGGATGGTTCTCGTATGCCTTGAAAGTCCTGCCCGACCAGCCCGCGGAACTATCCGTCACCTATTGGGGCGGCGACGCAGGAAACCGCGCTTTCGATATACTCGTGGACGGTGTGAAAATCGCTGCCGAGCGTCTTGAGAACAATCGGCCCGGCGAATTCTACGATCAGGTATATCCGATCCCCGAATCGCTCACCAAAGACAAGACTAAGGTTACTGTGAGGTTTCAGGCGCATTCCGGTTCCTGGGCCGGGGGCATTTTCGGCCTTTACGTCCTCCGAGTTAAACCCGGCGATGCAAGCAAAGCTGAGGTCCCTGTCTGCGAAACTCAACCGCAGATTCAACGAAACGTGACTTTCATTGTCACCTCCGACGCCCACTACGACGCATTCGAGAACGAAGATCGTAATGAACCACTATCCGTTGCTCTGCGATCTGCTTCGTCGTTGTTCAGGCAGGACAGGTGCTTGAGCACTTTGTATTTTCTTCAGTTGGGGACAGTCTGTTAGGGGTAAGTGTTACATGTCAAGCCAGACTCCGAGTCCTTTTTCTTCGGCTGCTTTATGGACCAACGAAGCTACAGCCATGTCGTCTATTGCCAGCCCGAGGTTCATCGCAATGATCCGC
>Ga0315277_10002867_pt1 | contig 23693 bp, 27 predicted proteins | sample YL17G05_15_MG_FD_203695 | JGI IMG/M metagenome (GOLD analysis project Ga0315277, IMG submission 203695) | Sediment microbial communities from Yellowstone Lake, YNP, Wyoming, USA - YL17G05_15 | ecosystem: Environmental > Aquatic > Freshwater > Lake > Sediment | place: USA: Wyoming | collected... | reverse complement strand
TTTTTCTTACCGCAGGCTGCTGCTGCCATCTTGACCTCTTCTGTGCATGCATTCAGGAAGTTGGCAACATTCTTTGCAGCGTCGTCTATTGCTAGCCTCGCTCTCAGTTCCGGGTCCTGAGTGGTTATTCCCATCGGGCATTTGCCTTTGTAGCACATCTTGCAATAGATGCAACCCATCGCCACCAAGCAGGGCGTTGCCATATAAACCGCGTCAGCACCCAATGCTAGAGCTTTTGCAACGTCTGCCCCTTTGCTGAGTCCTCCTGCCACTATTAATTCTTGTTTGGTATTTCCCATGGCCTTTCTAGCCTTTACTACTGCTGCTAACGTGGGTATTCCAAAGTCGTCCAACATAATTCTAGGCGCCGCTCCTGTTCCGCCCTCCATGCCGTCAACTGCTATTGCATCCGGCTCTGCTTTCATGGCTAGTTTCACATCCTCTTCAACGTTCCCGGCCCCTAGTTTGATTATTATAGGTTTTCCGCCTGTTAGTTCTCTCAACCATTTCACTTTCCTTTTCAAATCGTCTATGGTGAATATATCGGGATGACATGGCGGCGAGTGGACGTCCTTTCCTAAAGGAACGTTTCTTATCTTCGCAATGTCCTCTGTCACCTTGTCTGCCGGAAGTAGACCACCTTGCCCTGGTTTTGCTCCTTGGCCTATTTTTATTTCAATCGCATCAGCAATCTTTAGAACTTCATCAGTGATTCCAAACCTGCCTGTGCTGTACTGAACGATTAGAATATTTGCATTCTCTCTTTCTTCAGGTAGCATTCCGCCTTCTCCTGTGTTTGTGGATGTTCCTGCCAGGCTAGCGCCCTTTGCCAAGGCTATCTTCGCTTCCTTGCTCAAGGCTCCGAAACTCATGGCACCGATCATTATCGGTATCTTTAGTTTCAAAGGATGCTTTGAAGTTTTTCCTATTATTGTTTCAGAAATTATATCCTCTCTGAAATAATCAACAGGTCTTCCTGTCAATTGCTTTGGTATGAAAACTAGATCATCAAAACTAACTTTATTCAATTTAATTGTTCTTCCTCCAGAAACAGGTGGCTTACCCGTCAATGCTCTTTGCTTTACCTCGTTTACCCAATCCTCCATATTATCACCAACTTAAACAATATAATAGAAAACAATATTTAAACTTTTTCTAAAGACTATTTTATCGGTTCAAATCCGGCCACCTGCATCTGTGATATTCTTGACAGTATCACCGAGGGGAACAGAAATAAACATTATAGACTTGAAATCATTGAAGAAAGTCCGAGTTCTGACATTTTTTGCAAGTACTCTTCGTAATAAGGTGATGTTTTTTTCCATGGATATATAATTTTTTTTATATATCTTTCGCTAGCAAAGAAATCTGGCTCATAATCGCCGACTCTAAACAGCACTGCTGTCTTAACGTTTTGTGGATTTTTTCTTTTCAAAATTTCTTTTGCCATTTCCATTGTAATACCAGAACCAGTGTCATCATCTACTATTAACACGTCTTTACCTTCAAAATTTTTTGATTTTGTGTCCCTGATTAAAGTTGGGTTTGATTTTTTCACTATTTTTCTTCTTAAATAACCAAGTGCAGGCAGAACAAAAAAAGTTGGATCGTGAACATCGCACAAAACTAATGGTTTGTTCTGATAGTAGTGCGATACACGCATCGTATCCATTTCACAACCAAGATTAGAAGAAACTTCAAATGCAGGATATATGCCGCAATTGGCTATTCCTACAATGATGTCTGGATCATACTCAGCTGATACTTTTTTTGACAAACTCCTCGAATATTTTCCTATATGGTTAAAATCTAAAACCTCAAATGAGGGGATAAAAGGTGATGTCACTGAAATTATTTTGTGAAGAGCTTTTCTTTCATCTTTCATAATTTTCTCTAAGAATTTTAAATATTTAAACCTTTAATTTAGTCGGATGCGAACTTCAAATTTGTAGCAGGATCCCTGCATGATAAGCGTAAAGATATCATCATTTTTCCCCTAAACTTATAAATTAAGAAAACACTTTTATTATTCAAAACATTAATAGTAATGTGATTTAATGCAGTATGATGTTATAATAATTGGTGGTGGACCGGCGGGTTTAGCTGCTGGTCTATACTCCTCTAGAAGGAACTTGAAAACTTTGATTCTTGGCCAGGTATTAGGGGGCCAGATGTCATACGCACCTTCTGTGGAGAATTATCCAGGGGTGAATCCCATACCTGGTATAAAGTTAGCCGAGAAAATGAAAAAGCAGGCAAAGAAATTTGGTTGTGATTTCAAATCAGAAACAGTTGTTAGCTTGGATTTGAAAGGTGAAATAAAGAAAGTAAAGACAACCGAAAAGGAATATGAGACCAGAGCAGTTATAATTGCTACAGGGAGCCACTATAGAAAGCTAGAGGCAGAGGGCGAGGATAAGTTTATCGGTAAAGGTGTTTCTTATTGCGCCGTTTGTGATATGCCGCTATACAAAGGAAAGAAGGTTGCCGTTATTGGCGGTTCTGATACTGCTGTCAAATCTGCAATATATGCAAGCGAGATTGCTTCTAAGGTTTATTTGATTCATCGCAGAGACCAATTGAGAGCTGAGGAAGTAAACCAAAAGAGGCTTGAAAAATCTAAGATTAAAATCATTTGGAATTCTGTAGTCGATAAAATAATAGGAGATAAGTTTGTTAACAAGATCATAATCAAAAACGTCAACACCAATGAAATAAAGGAATTAGAAATAGACGGCATCTTTATAGAAGTAGGCGAGATACCAACCACAGAAATTATGAAAGCTGCTGGCATTGAGATAAACGAGAAGAATTTCATCAAAGTTAATGAGAGTTTTGAGACCAATATTAAAGGAGTCTTCGCGGCAGGCGATGTGACAGGCTCGTTCGCGCAGATAGTTGTCGCTGCAGCAGAAGGAGCAGAGGCTGCCACCAATGCTTACTTGTTCTTGAGGGGCGGAGTCTACGGAGAGAGAAAACCTGCGGATTATGGCGAGAAGAAATGAAGAATTTTTTTGGACTACTAGAACACTTATTTTTTTATGGTATTTTAATTTCTTTATTTTTGTCTGTTTTTTATAATTCTGTGAATTTTGTTTATATTTCAATTATCTGTTGGTTTATAAGTTTTACGTCCCATATAATGGAACATAAAGTTGAAAATAAATCAAATAAAAAGATTATAATCGGTGTTTAGATGAAAAACTCTACTAAGAAACGATTGATAACCATAATAATTCTGGTTGCCATGCTGGGAAGCAGTATAACTTATGCAATAATAGCTGCTGTTCCCTCATCGAATCAGGTTCAATACAACTGGAGAGCCCAGATAGCAATAGTGATATTCAACGAGCAATATTTGATACCGGCGGACATAGGCGTTACCAATCAGACCACGTCTAAGGTGTTCACGATAAATTCTGATGGCATAATATACAAGACAGGGACAGAGGATGTCACGCTAAAGGATTTTTTTGACGAATGGGGAAAGAATTTCAACAGCACCTGCATAATAGATTACTGTAACAACGCCAACAGCTCCATGAGGATGTATGTCAACAACAAGGAGAACATGGACTATGAGCTTTACACAATCAAGAACGGGGACTTTATTCTGATTGACTATAGGTGATGTTCGCTGGTTCAAATCCTGCCATCCGCACTTGATATTTAAAGATTAGTGTTCTATTAAAAATTAGTGATAAATTATGGCTAAAGAAAAAGGTGAAATTGACTTTTTGATTAAAATGGGTTTTACAGAGAATGAAGCAAAATATATCCAGCAACATCCTTGTTTGGAGAATTATGAAAATACATGCGAAAGTCGTAAAACTGAAAATGGTTGTGCTGGTTGCACTAATCTAAACGGTTTTTTAATGGCAATCACAGAACCTAATGGAAAACCAAAACCAGTAAAATATGCCATGGATATACTTGAAAAGAAAGGTAACGCTGTAATATTTGAAGAAGTTAGGAAGTAATCTCTATAATAGATGTTCTTGCTAAAGCTTCTTCTACATAGGCATTTAAGAAACTCGAAAATATAGGAAATATTATTCTACAGGAGGTATGTTATATGTCGAGGGTAATACATTTCGAGATTATTGCAGACAATCCGGAAAGGGCCAAGAAATTTTATGAAAGGGTCTTTGAATGGAAGATTAAGATGTGGGGCCCTGTAGAGTACTGGCTCATAGATTCCGGAAAGGAGGGCGAGCCTGGAATCAACGGAGCGATAATGAGAAGGACAGAGGAAATGAAAAACGAAAAAACTGTTAACACCATCAGCGTGCCTTCCATTGACGAGTTCATGAGAAAGATCAAGGAGAGTGGCGGCAAGGTGCTCACGCCCAAGATGCCGATTCAAGGCATCGGATACTTTGCATACTGCCAAGACACCGAGGGAAACACTTTTGGGATAATGGAAGAAGATAAAACGGCAAAATGATTCTGATAAAATGGTGATTTAATGGGATTGCTTTATACGAGCATAAGGGTCAGGGACCTCAAGACGTCTCTTGGTTTCTACACCAAATACTTTGGCATGAAGATTATCGGAAGAAGGAGCTGGGTGCCTGGAGAAAAGATAGTGATGCTTCTCAGCAAGGATAGCGGCCAACGCCTGAACCTGATATGGTTTGCCAAGAGTTGCATGCATTACAAACCTTACAAGAGCGGGGACGAGCTAGACCATCTGATGTTCGAGGTCAAGGATGCGAGGAAGCTCTATGAAAAGCTGGTGGCGAACGGCGCGCCAGTAGCTATGGAGCTTCACGAAGACGAGAATGTTGCTATAGGTTTCGTGAAAGATCCGAACGGCATCTGGATAGGACTAAGAAGCGAAAACAAAAAATAGCTTTAATATCAGCAAAGAACATTTTATAATAATGACGCATCTCACTAGGTTCAGCTTTGGCATTACATCGGCCATCGTCACCAGCTTGGCGTTCATAGTCGGTCTAAGCGAAAGCGTCAATTCAAGGTTCGCTATAATCATTTCATTATCGGTGTTTGCAGTTGCTGATAACATTTCCGATTCATTGGGCCTTCATATCTTTCAAGAGTCTGACCTCAAGAAATCCAAAGTCGTAAACGTTTCCACGTTCTCCAATTTTTTTACGAGGCTTCTGGTTGTGGTGGTCTTTGTTTTGCTGGTAGCGTTTTTGCCTATAAACTATGCTGTGATTGTTTCAGTTATCTTTGGCATTTTATTACTTTCCGTTTTAAGTTATTTCATAGCAGAGGAACAGAAGTCCAACCCGTATATGTCAATTTTAGAGCATCTTGCGATTGCCATTCTGGTGATTGCTGTTAGCTACTTCTTGCGCGAGTGGATTATGAACTATTTCAAAGTTTGAACTGTTAAATGATTATTTAGAATTTCTATAAGCCTTTCATCGAGTTACACACGCTTGCTTAGTGCTGTCCCAACATTTTCCTTCGCCGCAATCACAAACCTTTACTTCCTTACTGTTGTCAGGGGAGCAACCGCAAGCGCCAATCAAACATGTATTCGGAAAATCGCTGGCAGACTTGCAACATAGCTGAGTTGTAACAGCTCCACCAGACGCCCTGCACAATTCATCTGTTGTTTGATTGTTTGTTGCATTGCACATGATCGAAGGCGCTAAACATTTTGGCGTGCTATAATAACATTCGGGGTTGCACACATCTCCTTCCAGTATGTATCCTTCTGGGCATGTGCATGATGGGCATGGGGCAAATCTACAATCAGGTGGTATTCTTCCTACAGCGCTGCCATCCGGACATATCTTCGCTTCTTGCGTGCAAGCTATTGGTTGAGAATTTTGTTGAAGAAATATTGCTATAACAAAAACTATGATAACAGCACCAATAATCCAATAATACTTATTCATACAAAGTCATTCTAAGCGGGTATATTTGTTGTCGTTACCATTCTAAGTGGATATATTTCCTGTTGTTCAACAGGCAAATCGACCTTGTTTATTTCACTCAGGTTGTTGAGGTCGTTCATCTTTATCATCTTGCCAGATAATGTGTAGAGAACGTCATCCATGTAGAGAGACCTTCTTATCTGCGCGTTATAGTCGTAATAATATTCGGTTTTGTTGGCTGTCTCATTTATGTGGGTCACATTTCCTCTTGCAACTATGCCGTTTGTCAGATCAACATTGAAAACGTAAGCCCCTTGCCAGTAGCTAGATTGCTGCCAATCCTTAGAATATGTGTTTATTGAAATCGGTATCACCATCAGGTTCTTATCCTTGCTGAACAGGAACGCCTTGTGGTCATAGAGAGCATCTGAGGATGCGTATACTCCAGTCCCGCCTATGACATAGGTTGAGACTTCCTTGGGATTTGCAAAGTCAGACACGTCGAAGAGGGACAGCTTCAGTCCGTTTATTCTTCCATTTTCCGATGCATTGTTTCCAACTCCTATGATGTGAGTGTCATCGTAAGGATGCAAGTAGTCTGAAACGCCTGGTATCTTTAGATAACCTAAAACAGTTGGGTTCGTAGGAACGCTCAGGTCTATGACAAACAAGGGATCTATCTGCCTGAATGTAACGAGGTATCCTTTCTCTCCCAAGAATCTTACTGAGTAAATCCTTTCACCCTGTGCCAAGTCTTCCACCTTACCTATTATCTGTAGATTGCTGTCAAGAACATAAACATTGTTCAACTGGTTTTGACCCCAGTTGCCTGTGGTGGTTGCTATTCTAAAATTATTATTATATTCGTCCATGGAGAACTGGTTTAGAACATAACCAGGAACCCCTCCGTTTGTCAGGTATTCTATGTTACCATTGTCTATGGATATCTTATGAATTATTGTCTTCTCCATCTCCTTTGCTATCTCTGTTTGAACTTTCTGATAATTATCCTGTATGGTTTTCATTACCTGCGCTCCGTTCTCAGGTCCCAATGAATCAACATAATCCTGCAAGGATTTTCCTATCTGCTGCATCTCTTCATACTTCGTTAAGTTCGAGTCCCTTATTGCGCTTATCTTTACCTGCTCCTGAACAGAAACAGCAGGTATGACTGCCTCATCCAATATTCTATCGTAAAAATCATAATCGCTCAGCCTCTTTGTATAGGTGACATAGATGTTTGATGTAGAAACAAAGAGGTTCTCGCTATAACCCATCAGGAAAGTTTTGCTGTTCAGTTCCTGATTATCATTCTGCGTGTTTATCGATATCACGTTCGTAAAAACATATGAGGTGTCCGGATAATCAAAATAGTAGACGTCAGAGGCTGCTATGGTTCTTGATACAGAGCCTGATGCTATGACAGGCATGGGTATCGGGTTGGTTCCGCCGTAATTGACAGGATCATTGGCTATCAGATATACGTAATCTCCTATCATTCTCGAGTCAAAATAATTACCGTCCACAGAGACGTTCCTAGTGAGGACTGGGTTGGCTCTGTCTGTCACGTCGTACACATTGACGAATGTTCTCGGCGAGTAATATCTCGGTGGCATTATACCGATGCTAGGTAATGTCACTGCCTTTGAACTGTAAGAATAATCTTCATAACCGAACACGATTAGCTTGTCCTTGTTTATGAATATCTCCTGCGGCGTGCCGTTCAATTCTATTTGAGAAACAATCTTAGCGCTGTCTGCAGGATAGGCGTCCACTATCACGATTTTGTTTCTGGAGATAGTGTAGATGTATTTTCCATCGTTTTTCACAAAGTCAGCCTCGTCCACGCCCTCTACTTGTATGTTCGTGGTGGAGTAATCGTTAGAGATTTGACCGCTAGATGCGCTAGGTGCGGCAGCAGGGGCGCTAGAGCCTTCAGAAACAGTTGGTGCAACAGTGCTCCGAGTAGTCTGTGCTACTCCTGAGGTTGCTGTCATGACTGCTCCTCCGAAGCCGTCGTAATAAGAGGACGACTCTGTATTTGATTTTATGAAGTTAGTCAATTCGTCGTAAGAAGAAAATCTCTTTATTTCTTGCGTCGGGTTTGCAGGCGTCTTGATGTATATTACAGCCACTCCTATGAGCATAACGACTAGGACTGACACCAACGGAATAATAAATCTGTCGTTCATAAAGAAACTTTATTCATCAACACTTATATAACGTTACCATTTTGTTAGGTTTTTACCTAAGGTTATTCAGGGATTCAGGACCCACACGAAATAATTCAATAAGGTTGCTATGGTCACCCATGCTATATACGGGATTAGTATTAGGGTCGCATTCCTTGAGATTTTGTAGAAGCTGAACATGGTGAGAGCTATGAAGATCCACATTATGATTATTTCTATAAGACCGTAGAAGATGAATTGTAATCCGAAGAACATCACGGACCAGAGAGCATTGAGAACCAATTGAATAGAGAACATGACCAAAGGAATTCTTATCTTGCTTTTTGATTTCTCGTTCCATACGAGGTATAGAGATATACCCATCAACGCATACAGCGTAAGCCACACAGGACCGAACAACCAATCAGGCGGAGTGAAGGTCGGTTTGTATAGTTTAGCATACCATGACGTGATTGATGATATGGTGAACAGCGAACCGATGATTCCCGCCAACTGACAGATCAGAATGAAGATTATGAGTTTGATCCATTTGTTCATGATAATATTGAGGTTTAGATTTTTATATCTTTCATCTGGCTATATGAAAATAACCTAGTGAAACAACTAGTTTAGAAATTGAATGTTTTTACTTTGATTTTGTTGGTTTTTTATAGTTTGAATTTTTCAATTTTCCCTTCTTCATTTCTTGAAAAAGCTGATTCATCTTCAACTACAATAAGTGTTTCAGTATCCCTTACTTTGTCAACTTTTCTCACTCTCCATGTGATGGTTTCTTTTAATCCATCCATCGTCGGTTTGTAAACAATTGCAACAATATCTCTACGACCATATACTGCAGATGCCTTTTTTACGCCTGGAATTTTCTTCAAACCTTTTAAAACCTCTTCTCCTGCACCTTGTTCGGTTGTAATAGTTACGTAAGCCGCTGGATTCATTTTATAATCACCTATAAAAAATAACATCAATTAAAGATTTAAACACTTCTAAATCAACCAAAATCTTCAAACTGTAAATTTGATATTTCCATCATCAAAGTAACAAAGTTTTATATAATCTAAAAATAATTTAATAATTATGAAAATAAAATCTATAGAATTGCAGTGGATTTCTAAAAATCCAGAAAAATTAAGCACATATGGAGGAAAATGGATCGCTTTGGTAAATAATAGGCTGATAACCAGTGGCGACTCTCTAAGCATTGTTAGAAAGGAAGCAAAAAAATTAACGAAAAAGGAACCTTTAATCTTTAAAGTTCCCAGAAAAGACGAGGAGAACTACATTCTATGAAGTTGAAATTTCCTTACATTCTTCTAAAGGACAGGTTCTATCCCATAATTCTTTAATAAGTTTATTGTAACGCTTGATGACGTTAAAAGAGAGTTAGAATTAAAAACTAGAGATTAATGTCCTAAGATTTTAGAAGCTTTCATGACAGCTTATAACGTTTCCAAATATACTCTAAAGCTTTCTTGTTATTTTTGACGGGTGTTTTTCAAGTTTAAATCTTTAACGGTTTATAATAAAAGTTATGCCTTTTAAGTATGTGAAAACCAGTCTAGAAAAAGATGGCCTTGAAATGCAAAATCTAAATGGAATTATGACAAACTATTTATCTAACTTGCAAGCAAGTGAAATAGCAGACATTAATATTCAAGGCAAAAATGTTAAAATTTCTTTAGATACTAACGGTTGGAGATGGTTTAGAGATTTGAATGTCGCAATGACAACAAGGCTCGAAGGAAGAAATATTGAAGGATTTTTTAAAAATATTCCAGAATTCTTACAAAAGAAAACTTCAAACAGCGGCAGTTTAGATTTTTTTGTTTCAAGACCCTTGGGTAGCGATGTAAAGGAGCATATATCATACTACGTTGGTTTCACTCCAGGATATGCTACTCCAGACAAGCAAGTTGTTAGAGACCATTCAATGGATACAATTGTTGCTGATGCATATTATCCTGAAGAGACATCTCGAACTCACAAGGCTTATTCAGGCAAGGAGCTGGATGGTATTTATGCTGATTCAGAAATGGATGATGACTTGTTTACAAAATACATGCGTTTAAAAGGTGAGGCAGAAAGATTAGGGTTTATTACAAGTGAGAAAAGAGCGCAACCGCATGATTGCGAACAATTTGTATGCGTACATCCTTGGGTGATGGTTAAACAAGAATTTATAGATTTTAGCAAATCAATGATGCAAAGAGAAGAAACATCAGAAATGGCTATAACGTGTAGAAAAGAAGATTCTCATAAAGATAGAAAACCTAAAGAGTATGAGTTTAGGGCAAGAGTTTTTCCCAAATCTTATAATGTTGAATTGACACTTGTCGGTTCACCAAACTATGCATCAGATATTGGTGGAATAGTTAGAGATTCGATGGACTTATTTGGTGTTAGATTAAGTAAAGATGATAAAGTAAATTATTGGCAATATTATAAAAGTGAAAGCAAAGTAGCTGAAGCTTTAGCGAATGCGGGTGCCAAAGTTGGCGGTGCTATTGCAGTGCCGTTTGTAGCTCTAGGGAAAGGTGCTAAAAGTGCTGGAAGCACAATACGCAGTAGATATAGACATTATCAACAAATGAAACAAAGAAAAATAGAAGATATTAAGCAAGAGCTTCGAAAAGAAGGGATACCGTCAAACATACATAGAACTGGTTCATGCTATATCGGTTTTAAAAAGCAATGCGTTTTAAATAAAATTGAAGAGAAAAAGCAACAAGAGGCCATGAAAGCAAGGATATCTGTTGGTTAAATTTCTTATCTTATATTAATATAAAACGTGAAACTCATATCAAATTTGGAAACTCCAACTTTGCTCGGTTATTCTCAATAAGTTCTCAAATCTCTGGCTTTGCTAGAAACATCAAATCATGACAGCTTATAATGTTTGCAGACATACTCTAAAGCGTTCTTATGATCCTTGTGCGTTAGAATTTCCATCGCCTCCTCCCTTCTGACCCACATGTATCTGTCGTGCTCCCTCCTATCGACCTTGACCCTCTTGCTGAACATCTCCACCAGAAACACATAACCCTTTGCCCCGAAGAATATGTGATTGTCCTTTACGAAGCCTTTCGGGAACCTGTATTTAATAAAATGCCTGGTCTTTGCGATTATCTCGAACTTCTTGGTTCCGGTCTCCTCCCTTATCTCCCTTCTCAGGCACTTTATTTCTGTTTCATTATCCTTCAGACCGCCCTTGGACAGCTCCCAGCCGCTCCAGTTCTTTGTCCTATGGAGTATCAGGAACAGGGGGTTCTTTCTTTTGATGAATAGGACGATGAAGACGTACTTCCTGTATTTTCTTTTCATGATAATAATTGGTGGTTATATAATTAGAAGGTTAGTTGGGTTGGTCTGGTTGGTGTAGGTGGTAACAAGGCACATGATGATTTTGTTGGAAAAAAACAGATTTAAAGATTGCACAGCAGAAGTTTAAACATCTTATTTATAATAGTATTATATTAAAGATAACTTATGAGCAAAAAAGACGTTAGCGATTACATAAAAGAATTTATTGATCGAGCAAAAGAATTAGAGGGATGTTCAGAGTTTTTTAACGAATATGGTTCTGATTTTTGGAGTTTCAAGAAATTAATTTTCTTAGCTCATTATATAAGACCTTTTTTAGACATTTCGATAAAAAACAATTACCAACCGATATATATAGATGCATGTGCTGGTTGCGGCATAAATAGCATTAAAAAAGAAAATGTAGCAGTTAAATTTATTGGATCCCCACTAATATCCATTATTTATGGAATACATCATATAAAGAAGAGAAATGAAAATAACAAATTTTTAAAATGGTTTTTTGTAGAAAAAGAGGATTATTATATTGAATTAGAAAAAAGAATCGACGCTCTTTCTAAAAATATAGAAATGGAAAATAATATTAAAATAGAAAATGGAAAGGATGTAGAAATTTTGCATGGAAATTTTAATGATAAGATTGATGAAATCATAAATTACATCAATGATAATTATAAAAACAAAATATCAGTTTTAGTTTTTGTAGATCCTTATAGTTTTAGCGAAATTGACTGGAATACTATTGAAAAATTATATGACAAACTTAAAGCTGTTGATTTGATATATTGCTTCTCGTCTGGAACACTAAAAAGAGCCTTAGATTCCTGTAGTGATGAAAAATTAAAAAAAGTTCTTCCACCTTCGCTAAAAGATAAAAGTAGAGGCGAACTTAGCTTGATGCCTGAAGAGGCATTTGAGGAAGCATTTGCGGAAGACATAGTAAATGCAGCCAGAAGATCAATAACATATTTCGGAAAGGGTATAACTACAAGAAATAGAGTTAATACCGAACTCTATAGAATTATGTTTTTCACGCATCTTAAACAAATCGCCGTAAAAAATATAACAGAAAGGATATGTGATGATTTAAACCCATTAACTGCCAAAGAATTAGAAACCATAACAGAATGTGTTATAGGAAAAGCCAAGAATTTAAAACAGTTTATCTGACGAATAAAGTTTGTGTTCTTTTGTTATATTCTCTTTGCGTTCCAAATTTAATATGATAATCAATTCTGTTACTTTTACAAAATTGTATAACTGTTTTAGCACAACCATCATAAAACGTAGAATTTTCTTTAAAGCTGCTACTGATTGTATTGTAATTCAATTTTCCGAATATTATTCTATCTACAAATGAGACTTTGTTTAGTAATTCTAATAAATCCTGTTCTACCAAGTTAGGCGTTGGATAAGGTTCCATGCTTATCCATGTTCTAAGTCCTTTGTTGTGTAGCAATTTTAATGATTTAATTCTATCTTCATAAGGTGCACTAAAAGGTTCGAATACATGCTTAAATTCATTGTCTAGTGATACAAGGGTTATTCCGTATTCGTTTTGATATCCGTATTTTTCTTTATCAGTTAGATTTTTGGGATAAATACCTTTTGTTAAAACTGTGCACCTTATACCATTTTCGTTTAATTTTTCAATTATCTTTAAGGTCATCTCCTTTACTTCTTTGTATCCATACATGAAAGGGTCTGTCATAAAGCACAAATGAACAAATTTAATTTTGTCTTTATACTTTGGAATTTCCTTATCTAAAAGTTCTAAAGAATTCTTCACTAATTTTGGCTTAATCCAGTCATTGTAATCTCTTATCCTGCCGAATCTTTTTGACATATAAAATGCATAGCATGGAAACATGCAACCATGAGAGCAACCAACTACATGATTGATAGAGAAATCAGCATATTCGACACCACTTTTATACAATAAAGTTTTCTTAATTATTGAATCCATCTAGAACTACCCCACGTTTGATTCAGGTCTTCCATAGTAGAAATATTATTTATCTTACCTATTAAACTTCTCATTTTTCCGAGGTTTTATTTATGAATTACCATTCGACTCTTGTTCTTCTTTTCGGTGTCCTCCTAGCTTTGAAGGATACTGTTCCGCCTGAGGTACTAAAACTTAGGTCTTTTAGTTTTTGTCTTCTTTTCTCTTGCTAAGAATGAAGGCATATTTTATCCTCCTAAAACCCTAAATCTATTTTTGGTAGTTTTATTGGTTCTATTTTTATACCATATTGATTATACTCTCTTTTTTTTCTATGTTTCCTTTTATGTTTCTTTGCTCTTACTTTCTTATATCCAACCTTTTTCTTTATGGTCTTATAACCTATAGTTGTCCCCATAAATCCTGTTATTCTTCTTTTTCCTATTCTAGTGGCTTTCCCGTGGCAAATACGGCAAACTAACCAACAATTTTCTAATCTATTATCCCATTCTTTATTGTTCTTATGATCAAATTCATAGCTTCTATCTCCCCATTTTAATGGTCTGTGGCACTTTCTGCATTTTGATGTTGAAGCGAACCTAAGAACATCTCTATCAGCTGATCTATTCCATTCCATTTTCTTAGTTGAGATTTTGAAAGGTTTTCTTTTATTCTTTTTTGGATAAAATGAATTATAATCAAAAATAGTTTTTACCATATTAATTATATAGAAAAATCAGGATTTAAGGATTAAGCTCATATAATATACATTGTTAAATCTTTAGAACAACTTCCTGTGTTTAAATTTACATTAAGTGTTACTGTATAAATGCCTGCTTTTTCAGGTGACTTACAACCTCTATATTCCAGTGGAAGAGAATCTAATTCTTCTATTTTGTATGGTTGCGGCGGTGGAGTTGAGGTCAACAAAGGAGGCATTAAAGGTTCGCCACTGTTTTTTTCAGGTTGTTGCGTTTCATTAGAGGGAGCCCAATAACAAGAACTCTGTATGCTATCAACAATAGCTTTTTGATTTCTCAAGTTAGTTATCAAAAACGTTATTTTAAAATTTGTTGATTTATTCAAAGAAAAGGAATCACTCATAACACTAATTCTACAGGCAGGGCCCTTTAGCATTTCATTAACTTGATACGTAACGTATACGTTTATCAATGCATTTATCAAAACTATAAAAATTCCAAAAAGAAGATATACCTGCCAATTTTCTCTTATTTTTTCTTTAACAGTTTTTCTGTTGGTGTTTTTTATATCAGTTGTTCTTTCCCATTTTTTAGTTTCAGGGTTTAGCCTAAAAGTTATTTTGATATTATTTAGTAATTTTCCTGCTTCCTTCAAATCATCTTTTGTCCATTCTACAGGTTCAATGTCGTTTGGCGTAACATCTACATTCAGGATAAGATTCTTTAACTGTTTATCATCTGTGATATCGATGTGACCATAATCAGTAAAACCTTCTTTGCTTTTATCTATTTCATTTAATTTTTTGTATGTTTCACTGTTTTCTTTTACTTTAAACAAAATAACTTTTGAAGGGTCATGACCTGCATCTGATAGTCCATAGAATAAAGCTATTGCCTTGCTTCTTGCGAAGGATATTCCTTCTTCTTGACTTATTCCTTTACTCGCTTTAAGACCATCTTTTAAGATATTTTCTTTGTTCAAAGAAGGTGTAGCATGATAAAAATCCATAGAATAATTATAACTTTAAACTTTAAGAGGATTTCTGAAACTCTCATTTTCTTCTAACAATCACAAACAATCTATAAGTATTTTTGAAAACAAAATACTAGCATGAAGCTGTTTCTGATATCAATCGATGCCGGGATACCAAAAGAAGTAACTGAGGACTTTCTAAAGCTGCTAAGGAAGAATCCAAAGGATACAAACGTCTGCTTTATTCCCACGGCAGCCAATCATCCGACGATAGACGATTGGTTCGTAAAGAGGGACAGGGACAGGCTTGAGGATATGGGATTCAAAGTAACGGACGTTGACTTAAAGCAGGAAAGCGAAAACACCTTAAGCAAGAAGCTGGATGGTTTTGACATGGTCTTTGTAACAGGAGGAAACACCTTTTATCTTCTAGAGCAGGTCAGAGACAGCGAGTTTGACAAAGCGATTAAAGGGTTCCTGGACAAAGGCGGCATTTACGTGGGCGCGAGCGCTGGAAGCTTGGTTGCTGGTTTGAACATAGAGCCAGCAGGATGGAAGCATAATGATAGGAACATAGTTAATCTCAAGGACCTAACAGCCATGAGGCTCGTTCCCTTCGTTATCTCGGTTCACTTAGACGATAAGAACATAGATTTAATCAGGAGCTGTGCATCAAAGGTGGATTACCCAGTGATAGCGTTAACAGACAAGCAGGCCCTTCTAGTGGACGGTAACGAGCAAAGGATTGTGGGTGTGGGCGAGAAGCACGTCTTTAACATGCCGAGAGATTTGTTATAGATGTTATATCAGGTTATTTTCATGTACTTGTTTGGTTAGAGGGGCAATCACGACAACTACTAAAACCTTTTTTACAGGTTGCACAACTATAGGCACCGCTCTCATCTAAGGGAATACGCGAGAGCTTATAAACTGAATCAGCATCTTTTTGGGCTCTTTCCAGCAATCTCATGGTTTCAGGTCGCATAATAATAAAACAGCGACAAGAAATTTAAACTAGTTGTTTGTCAGAGGTTGCCGGGAGATTCACATAGTTCAAAATCGGAAATTCCAATTTTGGTTTAAGAAATATTTTAGGGACTGCCAAGAATTTGAAGGTGAACATTTCTATCACCTTCATACTCTGGGTAGATTTGTTCGCCCATGGCAACTACACGTTTCATTGCTTCCTTGTCTTCTAAAACTTGTCCAGCATACGAGGCATACCTTTCTCTGAACTGCCTAATATCAGGGCACGGATTACCTGTCCTTTCTTTTATTCTCTCAAACATATGGCTTAACAGCATAGAGATTTTTTCTTCTTTAGCTAGTTTCAACTTTTCTTCCAGTTCTTTTTCGAAGGTCGGATTTCTCCAAGTTTTTGCTTTTGCAGATTGTTCGTGCTTCCATTCAAGAAAAACTGAAGCAGCATAGGCTTCAGCCGGATTACCGAGCATCTTTTTCCTTGCGAATTTTTCTGCATAGGTATTAACTATCAAAGCATCAAAAATGTTCTCGCCATCAGATTTTTCTTGCAGTACATAGTCCTTAAGGGTAGTATCCCAATATGAAGACTCGCCCTTCAGAACTTTCCTTGATTCCTGTAATTTTTCTTCTGTAAGTTTCATTTGTTCCTTTGTTTTTGGACTTTTCTCTTCCTTTAGAGTATGTAGCCAATCTCCTGATACCTTTCCTACCAAGACAGCCAAAGACTTGTCCACCACACTTTTTGGTGTCCCTTTTTTGAACACGACATATTCATCTGGTTTCCCCATTTCATCCGATTGGCAGTAAACTCTCCAGTTGCCGATTCTGATGGTTCCATTCTGACGCATGGTATCAACCTCGTTATCTTCCAAGAGTCTGACCTTATATTGTCCCTTCAGACGCTTTTTTAATGCAGAATAATACTCGAACGGCGGCAACACTTCAGTGAAACCAGTAGGAGCTATTTCATGAGTTATGACTATCAAATCCATATCAAGAACTGGTTTGTTCATGGAACAATATAGTATAATTAAAAATTTAAATTCGAAGTGACCCGGGTGTTATATGGTGTTATTTTCATATAAGGTACTGAAATAGAATTAACTTGAATATCTTTGCCTTTCATATTCTTTATCAAGACTTCTAAAAGCATGTAATATACATGCACCCTCAGAAACTACAGAACAACCTACAGCCATCAGAGGACTTCCCGTAAAAGCATAACCAGCTACTCCTGAACCTACTGTTGTAACAGTATACACAACTCCTCTCTTACTATTCTTTATAGCATCAAATTTTTCCATTAAGAAGTTTTTTATTCTTTCTCTATGATTAAGTTCTACCCAATGACCCATAAATGAAATATGAAAATTAAACATTTAAATTGAATCTAAACTAGTTGGTTCCCATGGTTATTTTCATATATTCTAATTATAACCCGGGTCACTTCACTACAACGTAATCTAATTTGATGAACTTCTTATTGTATCTTCCGCCGCAGTTGATCTGCTTCGACTTTTTGCTGTCTCCTAGAGTGTCCCAGTCTATGTCTCTTGCTATCTGAGTGTTCCCTAGAATCCTGGCGCATAGCGGTCCATATCCTGGTATCTTTAACAGGTATCTACACTGCTCACTGGTATGTCCCTTGCACGTCTTTTTTATATGCTCAGCAGTCAGGGCATCCCTCGGTCTAAGCTTGTACTCTTCCAAGTCTTCAAAGGGTGTTAGCTCGAATGACCTGTACAGTATCGGACGCTTGTCGTCGCCCTGATATATTATGGCAACACTTGAACCAAATTGAGATTTCCTAACTTCCTCGTCAGGATACAAGCTTGAAGCTAGAACGCCTATCCTTCCTGTATTGATATTCCTCAAAATAACATTAGACTTTATGACTTCTAGACCCATAGCTAGAATTGAACTATAAAACTTAAATTTCTAATAGAGGTTGCCGGGAGATTCACTGGTTTATTTTCATATAAGTGGTAGAAAATTATTTCCTTTTCTCGCTTTTTATCCTTGATAATGAGAACATTCCAACCAGAACAAGCACCAAACCGGCAATCTGATAAACAGATGGATGCTCGCTCAGAATGAACCATGCAAGGATCACGCTTAATACAGAGTATGGAGATATCATTGCAGTTGCTTTGGAGAGGTTTATTCTCTTTATGGCTTCATACCATGCGAGAGAACCTATGCCCGCTACAACAAGCCCGATTATAAGAATGGAAGACAGGTTCACCGGATTGTAAAGAGCACCGAACTGATTTGTTCCTATTAACGTGCTAATCAAAAACATGGTTAACCCAGCAGACAGATACCTTCCTCCTTGGATAAAAGGTGTTCCCAGCCTCTTTATCGACTTTTTCGCTAGCAGGTGAGAAATTTGCCAAAATAATGGGGTTAGAATGATCAGGACATCACCAAAGTTTAAAGAAAAGGTTCCATTATAAACAACTGTAACAATACCTAGAATTATTAAGATGGTTGCGAATATCTGTTTCCTTGCGATTCTTTCCTTTAAGAAAAAGTAAGACAGAAAGATCGAATATATCGTTTCTGTCTGCAGCAAGATAGCAATATTGATACCGCTCGTCATTTGGGCTCCGAAGAAAAGAAAGATGAATGTCATCGTGGTTCCAAAAAAACCAATTATGTAGACTTCTTTCAGATTCTTAACATTAAGAAACATTCTCAAGCCTTTAACCTTTACTAGAAATATTAAAGGTATTATACACCCCACAAGAGAGGAAACGGCAGCAGCAAATAATGGATTGATTCCATTGACCGCGAGTTTTGTGAAAATCGGTTGGAACCCAGCGGCAATTAGCTGAATTATGACAAAAATCATTCCAACTGTTTCAGTTTTCATATCACTAATTTAGAAAATCCAACATAAAAATATGATATAGTTGTTTCACTAGGTTATTTTCATATAAGATATAGAACACCCATATAACATTTATATAGTACTTGATTAATATATATTATATGGAGAAATGTAAAGAATGTGGAAAAGATTTCAAGGATTTCAAAGGTTTGAATGTCCACATGAAAAAGATGCATTCTAACGTTAAGATAGATACTAAACGAGTCGAAATTGCAGCAAGTGGGAAAGAACTGGAAGAATGGAAGAAAGGCGCTGAGCAGCATAATTTCCCAAATCTGTCGGCTTATGTCAGATTTATGATGCGCGAGAGCGTAGGTGAAGCAGAACAAGTTAGGAAAGCGGAATTAGAGAAACAGTTCAATGAAAAAACCGAAAAGATTGAAAATGAAAAGAAAAAGGTTGAAAAGGAACTAGAAGCGATGAAAAATTTCTTCATTCAAAATGTAACAGCAAAGGCAAGGAAGGAATTAAAGAGGTATGAAAAAGACCCGACTATTGATATGCTAAAACGGTCAAAAGATTTTGGCAAAGATTTGGAGAGGATGGAAGAACAGTTTGTAGGAGACAGATTATTAGAAGAAGAATGGGATAGTCTGACTCTGGGACAACAAGCCGATGCAAGAAAGCTTATGAACAAAATGCCATTGGTTGCAGCAATCAAAAAGGTTAATAAAAAATGTTCAAAAGATTTTGAATTATTCTTCAAAAAAGAGCTGATGGGTCATGGATATTAAGACCAAGGAAGCAGTGGAAAGATTTCTGAAGCATGGAAACAAAAGAGGAGGCAATTTCTCTCAACAGACTATAAATAGATATAGAATGGATTTGGATGAATTCTTTGAGTTTGTTAAGAAAGATTTTACCAAAATTACACGAAGAGACTGTGAAGATTTCAAGGAATATTTGGAGAGCAGAAAAAAGAATGAAAATTTATATTATTGCACCAAATGCAAGAAGAATCATCTGAAATCAAACAGGACAGGCATGAAGCATCTGAAATTCAAATCCAAAGAGAAAACACCTGAAAAACTTAAAATGAAATCTGTCTATCATAAGATAGCAGCAGTCAAATCATTCTACAGATTTATTATAGAAGATGAGGAATATGGCGTAAGCAAAAGTCCGATGTACTTCAAAATACCTGACAAGGACATGCAATCAACACAATCGTGGATAGAACAGCAGATACTGAGCAGGAAAGAGTTGAGGGATTTGTTCAATGCAACCAAAAATTCCCGTGACAACACCATTTTGACTCTGTTATACAACACTGGTATGCGTGTTAGCGAATTAACAGGATTGGATTTGGATTCGATAAGCATGGAAAGAGAAAAAATAACAATAATCGGGAAGGGCAATAAGGTAAGAATAATATCCTTTGATAGCGATGACATAAAACAAGCATTGAAAATATGGCTATTGGTCAGGCCAAAGACAGAGAGCAATGCAATATTCACAACGAAGTTCGGCAGCAGGGTAGACCAAGTTTATGTCAGGGATTTGGTAAAAAGAAAATGCAAAGAAGTCGGAATAATTCGCAAGATAACGCCTCATAGCTTCAGACATACATTCGCAACTCATGCAGTGGAAGATGGTGTCTCGCTTGCTGAAATAGCAGCACGTATGGGTTGGAATTCAATAGAGATGATTATGAAGTACATTGCATTTGCAAAAATAGGTAACACCATGAAGAAAAATTTCAAAGGCATACACAAGGAGTCAAAGAATATGAGGAGAGCATCATAAGAGAGGAAACGGAATGGCTGAAGGGAGAATATATTGATTTAGTTGAACCAGAGCCAATAACAATAACATGGGAACATCATCTGAAGAATATGTGGACAGAAATAGGGTTGATAGTAGAAAACTATACTAAAATAAGGAACGACAGGGATTTGCTGCTGATATTTCCTCTGGGTTCAGGAAAGACGGTCTCAACTGTAAAGAAGTTAGCAAGAATGGATGATACATTCTTCATTTACTTAGGACCTACACACAAGCAAGTAGAAGAGCTGTTGGAAATAATAAGGAAGTATACGGGCAAAGATTTTTTGCATATGCTGGGATTCGAGGAGATACATAAGAGAGGCTTGTGCAAAAAAATAAAGCTGAAGAAGTTGAAGAGACTCTACATACCGTTGTCAATCTTCTATAAGGAGCATGAGAAAGAACTGAAGAAGCAAGGCAAGAAATGTCCGTACTTCGAGCTTAAGAAAAGAGCATCAAGCGGAAAGGAAAGTTGGTTTGGCGTTCCTCATTATCTGCAGACTGATATAATAAACAAAGCATTTGAAAGGAGCAAGGCGAAGTACAAGGTTTTAGTGGCAGATGAGAACTTCCTGTCAATATTCATCAAGGAAAAGAAAGCGTCATGGACAGATTTGAAAAAGTTTTCCAATTTCTTATATGAAATCTCGCAGAATCGGTCTCCTGTGATAATGAAAACGTTTGAAATAATCATATACATAGTTGAGGCGTTTGCAGATGTACTAGCGATGAACCAGAACTTGGAAGGCAGGGATTTTATTGAAAACCTCTCCAATTACTTGAGGTTAAGAGTTTCGGGACTGTTTCCAGTATCGTCAACTAGTGACGCGTTGGATTATGTTATCCAAAATCTATGTCGAGTGAGCAGAAGTGGCATGAGCTATCTGGAGATTTCAGAGTTTATTTACAGGGACGAACTGGCAGAACTGGTTTTGAACAACAGAAAGAACAAATGGGTTAAGAACCTGTGGGACATTGTAACAAAGAGCGTGTTTCTAATAAAGGAAGCAATTGAAAATCCCAACTACAGCAAATGCAAAGACATAAACTTCGGCTATAAGACTGAAAGCAGACTCTTAGATTACAAAGGTAACAAGGTTCCGATATGCCTGTTGAAGTATAAAAGATTAGAGTTGCCAAAGCTTCCCAACAGCCCGATGATACTACTTGACGCAACCACTCCAAGAAAAATGCATGAGCTGCTCTACAAAAAGATGGGAAGAATATTGGAAATAAAGGAGAAGAAAGAGAAGATTAACAGAAACATCTACCAACTGTCATCGCCTTTCTACTATAAAAATTCATTGAGAAATGAAACCTGCTGGAAAAGTGTGACACATATCTTGCGTAGAATCGTTGAGAAGCATAAGGATTGCACGATTGGAATGATAATCCCAAACGAGTTTGAATACAAGCTAAAAGAGCAGCTAAAGGAATGGAATATTGAAAATATCCTTGTTGAGCATTACGGCAACTTCTTGGGGTTGAACAGATTTCAGGACGTTCCTGTACTGATTGTGATAGGAACCTATGAGCAGAACCCTGAAGGTTTGAAGGAAGAGGTTGAAATTTGGTATGAGAACGAGAAAAAAATAAGCATGGAGGGAGTTAGAGCGAGAAGCGAGGGAATCATCTACAAAGACCAGAGAGTAATGGATTTTCTTGTAATGAAACGCGAGAATACCATTGAACAGGGAATAGAAAGACAGAGATACCACATGGATTCCAAAACAAAGGACGGCAAAGAGAAGGTTTGCTATCTGCTTACTGCCCAACCAATATCATTCAAAACAAAGATAGTAACAAAGGAAGAGTTGATAAGGATGCTAGAGAACAGGATGGATGAAACAGAAAGAAGAATAATGGAAGCGTTGAAGCAAAAATCAGCATGTTTTGAAGATTTGTATAAAATGGTTGGCGGGGACAGGCAAAAGTTCGTAGATAGAATGAGATTTTTGGTAGGAAACAGACAGATTAAAGCGGAAAAGGTTAATATAGGCAGGGGAAGGCCAAGAATCATTTATAATATTTAATCATTTTTCTTATGGAAGCATATATAATATATTATATATAGAGAAAGCATAAGAAAAATCCCTGTTTGCTAGTTTATATAAAAAAAGATGGCATAAGAAAAATGTTTTTGGGTAGAAATTAGGTGGAAAGCGGGCAAAATTGGAAAAACCAATTTTGACTATTCTTTTACTTTCGCATCTGGATTTTTGGGGCAGTGTGAATAATGGTCCCAGTAATTATCTCCATCATAAAATTCATCTCCACAGAAAGGGCATACAAATTTCATAGGTTCATCAACCGATTCTTCTATCGGTTCTAACTTTTCTACTGGAACTTTTTTTCTAGGCACTATTGATTCCATTATCGGTTCCAATACCAGCTCGTCAACAGGTACAGGTCCAGGTACTTTCACTGGTTTTTGTACAGGACTAGGCATAGGGTTCGGTTGTGCATTTTTTAATTTTGTGAGAACAATCTTGCCTTTGCTGAACTCTGTTTTGAACTCAGCGCCAATACCATATCCGAATACTCTTCTTATGTCCTTCGGTATTACAATAGCTCCCGACGTTCCGACCTTGATGAGTTTGAGTTTCATAATAAATAATATTTATGAGAATGCTCCAAATAATTGTGAATGTAAGATTTAATCCAGATTTTATTTCTATTAAAAATAGATTTTATTTTGATTATAAACTGCCAAGGTGAAAATCATAAGAAACCTCGGGGTTTAGCTTGAGTTGTTATGTCAGTCATCAACAGTCACCGAGACTCCCCGAGTTTGATGTGGGAGTTGAAGGCAGAATGAGGTTGAATGTTGAAGTGAAAAAAAGTTATGATAAGTATAATTAGAGAATAAAAGAAAAAGAAAATTAAAATTAAGCTCCGTACATTCTCTGTAGACCTGTTATATCTGGTTGTGCTAAATCTCTTTTACCTATATCTCCATACCAACTGTATCTGTACATTGTTACTTCTGAACATTGTGTATTATAAATATCTGCCAGACCTATTCCATGTCCTGTCTCATGAGTTGCTATATTTTGCAAATCCAT
>Ga0315277_10002865_pt1 | contig 23706 bp, 12 predicted proteins | sample YL17G05_15_MG_FD_203695 | JGI IMG/M metagenome (GOLD analysis project Ga0315277, IMG submission 203695) | Sediment microbial communities from Yellowstone Lake, YNP, Wyoming, USA - YL17G05_15 | ecosystem: Environmental > Aquatic > Freshwater > Lake > Sediment | place: USA: Wyoming | collected... | reverse complement strand
CCTCTTTGATTTTCTCCTGCAGAGTTGAGGTATCTTCATAATCGGAGGTCAGTGAGTGCCAGTCGACTATACAGCAATACATCTCGTAATCGTTTTGCAGAGCCACCCAGTTTTTCAGAGCACCTTCCAAATTACCCAGATGTAATTTCCCGGTTGGCTGCATTCCTGATAGTATGGTTTTCTTCATTTTCATCTTTTTTTCTATTCCAGAAAAAGATACTGTTTCCAGCGATCATCTGAGATCCCCACAAATCGCTGGAGAAAGGTTATATGATTAGGAGTGCGCAGCTTTTTTAATAGCTTTAAGCCCGCCTGTTCCGGAGTTTGGTTCCCCTTGATGTTATTACATTTGATGCAGGCACAGACTAAGTTCTCCCAGGAGTCCTTACCTCCATAGAGCTTAGGGATGACGTGGTCCACAGTCATAGGTAGATGAGTAGCACTGCAATATTGACAGCGGTGTCCATCCCGTTTGATGATGTTCTTTCTGGAAAGCAGAACCCTTTTGGGCGGGACTTTGATATAGAATCCCAGTCGAACCACGCTGGGGATAGGTATACACAGCCTGACCGAGCGGATAGTCTCGCCATCGTTTTTCTCAATCAGCTCAGCCTTACCCAAAAAAAGCATTATCACTGCCCTTTTTACGCTACAAACCGAAAGAGGCTCGTAATTTTGATTTAAGACCAATACGTTTCCTGATAACCTGCTCATCTTTCGCAAACCTTGCTCCAGCAAGGCGGAGGTCTAAAACCTCCGCTACGTGAGAGCTTCACCTGCATTTTGTCTAATTTATACCTTTTTCCCGCGTTGTCAAATATTTTTTTTCCAAAGAGAGGTGTTTATTCAGCAATTGGCAGAGTTGGAGGCGTTAGCACACAAAATAGAAAATGGAAAAAGGAAGAAGGAAAATGTAAGAGGTGCGACGTAAAACGCAAGACGAAAAAATATTCAATTCGAAAACAGGTGTTACCATCTTATATTCATCGGCTGGATGATAACATTCAGCAGAAGCAAGAAGAAAAGTGGGTCAATAAAGACCTTGTTCCCCTGCTTTACTTCCTGAATTTTGACTGTTGCTTGAGTTATTTTTCTTGACAATGTCGGGGTTTTAGTTATTTTTTTACAACGGAACATAGTAAAACACCACGCAAAACCGAGGGGGAGAAAAGATAAATTTTAGGAAAGGGAAAGCCTTTCCTGAAGGCAAACTATTGCCTATCAATCCAAAAACAAATTAAAGAAAGGAGGAAACTTGCATGATTGATATCCTTGTAAGATTTTGAATTGAATATCTTCTTTATGAAGTTGTATGAAAGGAGTATGTAAAATGAAGAAAAAACTATGTTTAATGGTTTTGGGGCTTCTGCTGGTTTTTTTCTCTTACTCTATTGCACAAATTCCCGCACAGCCATCTCCTTTAGCCGGGAAGGAGTATGTAGAAAATCAGCTAATAATCAAGTTCAAGCCAGGGGCGGATGAAAATCAGAAAAAGGCAGTCACTAATTCCTTAAACTCGGTCACACTAAAGAAGTTCTCAATAATAGGAGCAGAACTTGTTCAACTCTCTGGAATGACAGTTGAGGAGGCAATAAACCTGCTCAAAGATGACCCCCGTATAGAGTATGCCGAGCCAAACTATATCGGGCATATAGATGCTATTCCCAATGATACCTATTTTGACATTCTCTGGGGAATGCACAATACTGGGCAGACCTGGGGTAAGCTAGACGCAGATATTGATGCAGTTCAGGCGTGGGACATAAGCACAGGTGATACAGTCATCGTCGGGGTAATTGACTCAGGTGTGGATACGGCTCACGTGGATTTAATGGGGAATATCTGGACCAACCCCGGCGAAATCCCTGATAATAGCATTGATGACGATAGTAATGGATATGTAGATGATATCCACGGCTGGGATTTCATGAACAATGATAATGGTCCTATTGACGACTATTTTCACGGCACCCATTGTGCTGGCACTATAGCGGCAGAGGGGAATAACAACACTGGAGTTGTGGGGGTCTGCTGGTCAGCGAAAATTATGGCGCTGAAATGGCTGGATTCAGGAGGATACGGCTCTGTTTCTGATGCTATTCTGGCTCTTCAATATGCCACTAAGATGGGGGCTAGACTAACCAGTAATAGCTACGGTTTTTCCACTTTTTCCCAGGCTCACAAAAATGCTATAGATTCTTCAGGTGCTCACGGTATGTTATTTATCGCTTCTGCTGGCAACAACAGGGTGAATAACGATGTATCACCTCATTATCCCTCCAGCTATAATTCTAACAATATCATTGCAGTGGCTGCCACAGATCATAACGATAATCTGGCAAATGAGCCTACCTGGGGTTCAAACTACGGATTAACCACAGTTGACTTGGGCGCCCCGGGTGTTAATATCCTCAGCACAATTCCGCCGGCTTTAAGCTGGGGCAATTACCTATATGGTGCTGGCACTTCAATGGCAACCCCGCACGTATCTGGAACAGCAGCATTAATCTGGTCTAAATATCCAACTCTTACTAATCTTGAGGTGAAGGCAAGAATTATGAATTCTGTTGACCCTTTGCCAGTTTTAGCTGGTAAGTGCGTAACCGGAGGTCGGCTGAACGCCTACCGTGCAATTGCTGAGCCTGATTCTGTTCCCCCCGCTACTATTTCAGATTTAGCTGTGATTCTGACCGGGGGTGACCAGATGACCCTTTCCTGGACTGCTACTGGTGACGATTCAAGCTCAGGACGGGCTTACTACTACGATGTAAGGTATTCCTTTTCTCCAATTGATAGCAGCAATTTCAACTCAGCTACACAGGTAATCCGAGTGCCAGACCCGAAGTCAGCCGGTTCACCAGAAACCCTGCTTGTCACCGGATTAAATTTCAACACCATCTATTACTTTGCAGTCAAAACATTTGACGAATGGATAAAACCTTCAGCTATTTCCAACTCCCCTTCCGGAACTACTCTGGGACCCCCGGATATTGCATTCTCGCCTGGCTCATTGACTGATAGTTTATTCCCGAATGATACCTCGACAAAGATACTCAACATTAACAACAATGGCTTAAGTGACCTTTCTCTGAAGATATTCATTGATAAAACTCCATCTCTATTTACCCTCTCTCAGAGAAGGATACCGGAGCTGAAGATTGACCCCAGCAGAATCAGAACAGATTTCTCTGGCTCTAACTTCAGCATAAGGGGCGATAAATCAGAAACAAAAGCTGTAAGACCAGAGGATGTAGTTAAGGTTTATACCCCCTCAAAGCCAGTTCAATCAACTGCAATCTTAAATATTGCAGTGCTGGGTGCAATTGGTGATCAGTTCGGCTACCTCGATGATGTAGCCCAGTATCTGGTCAACTCAGGGAGATTCGTTTCAGTCACTACGATGAACGGGCACTATTTCACCCCAACATTGAGTGAACTTCAAATGTTCGACGGAGTATTAGTTTTCGGATGGGCTAATTGGGATGACCCGACAGCAATCGGGAATTTATTGGCGGATTTTGTGGATAATGGTGGCAGGCTGATGGTGGCCGGAGCAGCGAATTCCAGCGATGGCCCCTGGCAGATTGCTGGCAGGTTTAACACTCAAAATTACTGGTTGATCAAGCCGGCCAGCGAAGAGTACCCGAATCCGGGTCCCTATTCAATGGGAACCATATATTATCCGGAGCATCCGATTATGAGTAACGTCAACTCAGTGATTGCTGGAGACAAATTGAAAAGTGGCGCCATAGTTAATCCGGGCACAACTCGTCTGGCTGATTTTACTGATGGCACACCCCTGGCAGTAATTAAGGAGCAGGATGGTAATCGACGCGTGGATATCAGCTTTGTGGTTTTCACCAATCGGGTTAGTCAGTATGGCATTGATACAACTTCGGATGGTGAGCTATTAGTAATCAATGCTCTTGAGTGGCTGACGAATTACTGGCTTTCAACTAATCCCAGAACGCTTGTTCTTCCTGCAGGAAATAACTCAAATATCTCCATTGCCTTTGACGCCACGAATCTGGAGAATCCTAATTATGATGCAGAGCTGGGGCTTTCCAGTAACGACCCGGATGAAAGTGAACTCAGGGTGCTTGTGCATCTAAAAGTAGCAGGCAGGGGTGACCCCAACGCTGACTTCAAGGTCAATGTTACGGATGTGATTTATCTGGTCAACTATTTCTTCAAAGGTGGACCACCGCCCATTCCAGGATTATTCTCTGCGGATGTCAATTGTGATAGCCTGAGAAATGTCACCGATGTAATCTATTTAGTTAATTATCTTTTCAAAGGGGGACCGAAGCCGGGATGTTGAGCGAAGCGAAATCCCGCCTATGGCGGGATGAAAATTCTGTAGGGGCACGTTGCAACGTGCCCCTACATTCCTATATAAATATTTTCCTTTGTCCCAAAATTTCTACAAAAAATCTTGAAATCTGATTTCCGGCATAGTATATTAGTCTAAATTTTGAAGGTCTAAATTCCTTTTATATTATGGAAAAACTCTGGGCGCCCTGGCGAAGTAAATTCATCTCAAGTAAAAAAGAAAAGGGTTGCATTTTCTGCAAAAGGTTAAAGGAGAACAAGGACAGGAATAATCTTATCCTTTTCCGGGGGGAGAAATCGTTTACTATCATGAACCGCTTTCCCTATAATCCCGGGCATCTGATGGTCTGCACCAACCGGCATACAGGCAAGCTTGAAAATCTAACTGAGTCTGAGATGAAAGACCTGATGAAAACCACTCAGCTTGCCATTAGGACCCTTAAATCCGCCTTAAAACCACAGGGTCTGAACTTAGGATTGAATTTAGGCAAGGTCTCAGGTGCGGGAGTGGCAAGCCATCTGCATATTCACGTAGTTCCCCGTTGGAATGGAGACACCAACTTCATGCCCATTCTGGCAAAAACCAAGGTGGTTTCCATAGGGATGGATGAGATCTTCGTAAAACTCAAAACGAGTCTGGACAGACTGCTCTCCCGGAGGTCCGGGAATAAATAATCTGATGAAAATTCCGAGAAAAGAAGAGCTTTTAAAACTGCAGGCACAATATAAGACTGACCGGAAAATCGGGCAGGTCTTAGGGGTTCCTGCATATCTGGTCACATACTGGAGAAGGAAAAAGAAAATACCCAAGCACTCCCTTCCTAAATACAGTTTTGAAAGGGTAAAAGAGCTCTGGGAAACTTATGGGGATGACCGGAAAGCCGGGAATGAGCTTTCCATCTCCAAGGCTGCCTTTTACAAATGGAGAAGAAAATATAATCTCTTAGAGAAGCCTAAAGTTCTGAAATTGGCTCAACTTGAGTTCACGCTTCCCGGAGTTGGCAGGGGGAAAAACAGGGGTCTCACCATCGCGCAGAAGGGGCTGGCTCTAAAAGCAGGAAAGAGTGGAGTTCAGGTAGGGGAAATTGTCTACGTTGAGCCGGACCTAGCTATGAGCCACGATAATGCTGGTCTGGTGATAAAGCAGTTCAGGGAGATAGGTGTCACCAAAGTATGGAACCCGGATAAAATAGTCATACCTTTAGACCACCGTGCACCAGCCGAGTCTGAGAAAACAGCAGAGGCTCACCGCTCGATCAGGCTATTTGTTAAAGAGCAGGGGATAAAAAATTTCTATGACATAAAGGAGGGGATCTGCCATCAGGTAGTGATAGAGAAAGGGCATATCCTGCCCGGAGAGTTAGCAGTTGGAACAGATTCACACACCACCTCATACGGCTGTTTGGGTGCCCTGTCAACCGGAATAGGTGCCACTGAAATGGCAGCAGTCTGGGCCACTGGCAAGATCTGGCTAAGGGTTCCCGAAAGCTTGAAACTGACTTTAAATGGCAGACTTCCTCTTGGAGTATATGCCAAAGATGCAATCCTTTATATAATCGGAGAGCTGTCAGTTGAAGGAGCAAATTATAAATCAGTTGAGTTCTACGGGGATACGGTTGAGAATATGTCTGTTTCAGAGAGGTTCACCCTGGCTAACCTTTCAATGGAGATGGGTGGGAAATTCGCCATTGTTCCTTTTGATAACATCACCAAAAAATATCTTAAAGGAAGAACTAAAAAAACTTATCAGCCGATTTTTGCGGATGAAAATGCCATCTATGAGAATGAATACGAATATAATATCAGCCGGTTAGAGCCTCAGGTTGCCTGCCCGCATAACGTGGATAACGTCAAGTCGATTGATGAGGTCAAAGGGATAAAGATAGATCAGGTTTTGTTAGGCTCCTGCACGAATGGAAGGATAGATGACCTGGAGATTGCTGCCCGTCTGCTCAAAGGGAAAAAAGTTCACCCGGATACCAGAATGCTGGTTCTGCCTGGCTCAAAATCTATCTACTTAGAAGCATTGAAAAGAGGAATGATCAAAACATTTCTGGAAGCAAATTGCGTGGTGCTGAACCCGGGATGCGGTCCCTGTTTGGGCGCACATGAGGGGATTCTGGCAAAAGGCGAGAGGTGCCTGGCCACAACTAACCGGAATTTCAAAGGAAGGATGGGCGCGACTGAATCTGAGGTCTACTTAGCAAGCCCGGCTACTGCAGCCGCCACAGCCATCAGAGGCGAGATCTCGGACCCAAGGGATTTTCTTAAAAAGTGAGGCTCGACTTCGATGTTAAAAGAGATTAAAGGAAGGGTCTGGAAATTAGGGGATAACATCGATACAGATGTCATCTATCCGGGAAAGTGTCTTCCGATCCTTGATCCACAGGAGATGGCTAAACATGCTTTAGAAGGTTATGATAAAGATTTCCCTGATAAGATTCAGAAAGGAGACATCATCCTTGGAGGCTCCAATTTCGGATGTGGCTCTTCCAGGGAACAGGCAGCTACTTCCTTGAAATATGCAGGGATCTCCTGCATCATTGCTAAATCTTTTTCCAGAATTTTTTTCAGAAATGCCATTAACCAGGGGCTGGCTTTAGTTCAATCCAAAGAGGCTTATGATTTAATTAAACAGGAGGAGGTAATTACAATTGATTACGTCAGGGGAGAAATCATAACAGAGAATACGAAAATCCCTTTTCCGCCTCTGCCTGAAATAGTTATGGGTATTTTAGAAGATGGCGGATTGATTGAACATCTGAAAAAGAGTTTGAAGAAATAAAGAAATCAGAAAAATATGTTAATGTAGGAGCGAACCTGCGTGTTTGCCCCTATTACATGGGCAGACACACAGGTCTGCCCCTACGCCTCAACTTCATATTCCAATAAATTAAATTTCCCCTGAGTCAATTTCCCGTAGGTGAAATGCTCGAACCAGTCGCCTAAGTTAATATAAATTCCTTTATCCAATTCCTCAAAACAGGGCTGATGGGTGTGCCCGATTATCACCGCATCGTAGCCTTCATTAATTTTCCCCTCAGCAAATTCCCGATAATCCTTGAGAAATTCTTTGTCCCGGGCTTGAGTTTTATCCCGGCTAAAAGAGGCAACTTTTTTTGCTAAAGGGATTCCGAGGTCAGGTGGTATGAGTCTGTAGAGCCAGATATTGACTCTGTTTCTTAAGATTTTTTTCAGAATCCTGTAACCTCTATCTTTTTTAGCTAAGCCGTCACCGTGGATCAGATAGATCTTCTTGCCCTGGTGTTCAACGGAGATCGGGTTTTTGACTATCATTATTCCTATCTGTTCAGAGAGAAAATCTCCCAGCCAGAAATCGTGATTTCCCACCAAGTAAATTATAGGTATGCCTGAGTCGGTAAACTCTTTCAATTTCATCAACACCGGGAAATGCTCTTTGGGGATGGCATTTTTGTATTCGAACCAGAATTCAAACAAGTCGCCAAGAATATACAGTGCCTGGCATTCGTCCTTGATCTTATCGAAAAAATGAAGTAATCTTTTTTCTTTTGATTTTTCCTTTTCCGGTGAATTTGAGCCAAGGTGGGCATCGGAGATAAAATAAATTGAATCTTTCATAACAGGTATATAATAAAAAATAAGGGACCAGGCAATTGAAATGTTTGAGATGGTTTGATGACCCGTCTGGGTGTCGGGATTTAGCTAAAAAGAAAAAGGTAGGGGCGACCCGCCGGGTCGCCCCTACTAAATGAAAAGAATCCTTGACTAAAAGTTCAAAAAGATTAATTTATCAGGCGAAAGGTTTTTATTTATTCTGAAAGATAACGTATCAAATTTGAAACCTCAGGATGCGGAACTATGGATAAATTCATAATTCAAGGGGGGGAAAAGCTTTCAGGCTCAGTGGAAATATCTGGTTCCAAAAATTCAGCTCTTCCGATTTTAGCCGCAGCTTTGCTTTTGGACAAAGGGGAATCGGTGATTCACAATGTGCCTAACCTCTCCGACATAGATGCGATGCTCAAAGTGTTGGAGCATTTGGGGGCAAAGATTAAAAGGGATGTCAAGGACGGGTCCGTGGTGGTGAATGCTGAGAACCTTACTTCCTTTGAGGCTCCTTATGATTTAGTTAGAAAGATGAGAGCTTCATTTTTAGTTATGGGCCCACTTTTAGCCCGGGGCGGAAAAGCCAAAGTCTCTCTTCCAGGAGGGTGCGTTTTGGGTCCAAGGCCAGTTAATCTTCATTTGTCAGGTTTTCAGGCTCTTGGTGCAAAGATCGAAGAAGAACATGGGTACGTAATCGCTTCTGCTGAAAAGCTTAAAGGAAATATCATCTATTTTGACAGGCCCAGCCATACCGGGACCGAGAACGTGATGACCTCTGCCTGTCTGGCTGAGGGGAAAACTACTCTGGTAAATGCGGCTTGTGACCCGGAGGTAGTGGACCTGGCGAACTTCCTAAACTCAATGGGTGCGAAAATCGAAGGCGCAGGCTCTTCAGCCGTACAGATAACCGGAGTGAAAAAGCTTAAAGGGGTTGAACATGCCTGCATTAAAGACCGTTTAGAAGCAGGCACTTTTATGATGGCTGCAGCTTTAACCTCAGGTTATTTGGAGATAAAAGATTTCATTCCAGAACATCTGGATATGGTGATCCTCAAATTGAGGGAGATGGGTGTGGATATAAGTCTGAACCGAAAAAAGATTACAGTTAAAGGTCCTTCCAGGCTCAAGCCAGTCTCTGTTACAACCTTTCCATTTCCCGGCTTTCCCACAGATCTTCAGGCTTCGCTGATGACCTTAGCCAGTACAGCTTCAGGTTCAAGCTATATCAAAGAGACTGTTTTTGAGGACAGGTTTACCCATGTGATGGAGCTGATCAGGTTGGGGGCTGACATAAAGATCAGTGGTGATAAGGCTACAGTAAGCGGAGTGCCCAAATTGAAAGGCGCCTCGGTGATGGCATCAGACATCCGGGCAGGCGCTGCTTTAGTCCTGGCCGGATTATCTGCGGAAGACCGGACAGAGGTGCTGAGGGTTTATCATATAGACCGCGGGTATGAAAGGTTTGAAGAAAAGCTCTCCAGACTGGGGGCTGAGATAAAAAGGGTGAAAACTTAAAATCAAAGGTTAAGTTATGTTTAAGAAAATGATAGTAATTCTTCTGGGAGTAATATTAATTTTCTGTTTTTCAACTTCATCTTCCCAGGGTCAGGGTGAGGATTTGAATTTTGGCAAGAACAAGGTCCAGTACCAGTATTTTACCTGGTATTACATCCAGAGCGAGCATTATGATATCTACTATTACGATTTAGGTCTTCACATAGCGGAGTTTGCTGCCAAAACTTTGGAGGAGGCTACGCCTCGTCTGGAAAAGATCTTCAATTATCAAACCAAGAAAAGAATTCCTATCATCCTGTATAATTCCCCTAATACCTTTCAGCAGACCAACGTGACTTACGAGTTGATTGAGGAAAACGTGGGCGGGTTTACCGAAGCCTTCAAAAACCGGGTAGTGATTCCCTTTGACGGCTCATACGAGCATTTCAGGCATGTGCTTACCCATGAGCTGACCCATGCGTTTACTTTCGACCTGCTCTACGGTAACCTGGTGGGGAATTTATTGAGCGCAGAATATGTCCAGGAGCCCCTGTGGTTCGCAGAAGGGTTTGCTGAGTATTTCTCCCGGGGAGGCATGGACATTGAAGGGGACATGATCTTGCGCGATGGCTCGGTAAACGGCTACCTTATTCCCTTAGAATTAGCCGGGGGATTCCTGGTATATAAAGAAGGGCAATCTGCAATTCAATATATAATCAAGAAATACGGCCAGGAAAAAATTGCCGAGATTTTGCACCAGGCTAAAAGCAAACGCTCTTTTGAAAAGAGCCTCAAATCTGCCATCGGATTGGATGAAAAAGGGCTGAATGAGGAGTGGATGAAAGATCTAAAGAAAGAGTACTGGCCCGAGATAGCTTTGAGACAGGAACCGAAGGATTTTGCCAAACAGTTGACTAACCATCAGAAAGATGGTTCTTATCTGAATGAGAAACCAGCCTTCTCGCCCCAGGGAGACAGAATAGCCATTTTCTCTGACCGTAAAGATTATACTGAGATCTACATAATCTCGGCTATCGATGGTAAAGTGATAGATAAGGTGGTAAAAGGGGAAAGATCAGGCGATCTGGAGTCTCTCCATTCCTACGTAAGCGGATTGTCCTGGTCTCCAGATAGCAGGGACATCACCTTTGTATCCAAGAGCCACGGAAAAGACGTTCTGTGTCTGGTAGACGTAAAAAAGAAAAAAATTTACAGGAAATTCAAGTTTAACTTGGAATCGCTCTTATCTCCAGCCTGGTCCCCGGATGGTGAAAAGATAGTATTCACAGGTGTGATGGAAGGGAGGTCCGATCTTTACGCAACAGACATTAAAACGGGAACCCTGCAAAAATTGACGGATGACGATTATGATGACCGGGATGCAGCCTGGAGTCCAGATGGCAAGACCATAGCTTTCTCCTCGGATCGACCTTCAGGAGCAAAAAATGATTCCACCTATACCTATGGGCATTACAACATTTTCTTGCTTGACCCAGTTACCAGAGAGATAAAACCTTTCACTCAGGGAGGGGAGGATAATCTCTCACCTAACTTCTCTTCAGATGGCAAAAGGGTATGTTTCAGCTCGACCCGCAACGGGATAAGTAATCTCTATATCCAAGACTTAGATAGTCTGAAAACCTATCCCCTGACCAATGCATTGACCGGCTGTTTCACACCATCCTGGTCTAAAGATGGGGAGAAGATGGTCTTCACCTCTTTTTATAAAGGTGGCTGGGACATATTTGTTCTTAAAAATATAAAACCGGTTACTGAGAACGACGCACCCCTGGTGAAAACTGGCTTAATCTTGGAAAAAGAAAAGGCGGCAGAAGCTCCGGCTGACACCACTCAGAAAAAAACCGAGCTAAAAAAAGAAAAGAAGCTTGATTTAAGTTATTATGTATTCAAAAGCACTGAGGACAAACTGGATTCGCTGGCCAAGCCTTTGACCCCTGCGGAAAAAGAGACCCTTACCACTAAACTTCATTCTGGGGAATACTCACCCAAAAAATATAAACTTAAATTTACCCCGGACATAGTTTCAGGGAACATTGGATACAGCACGTTTTTTGGGTTCCAGGGACAGTCTTTTCTGGTAATCAGCGACCTGATGGGAAACCACAACTTCTATTTAGCCACAGACCTTTTCAATACCATCGACCAGAGTAATTTCCAGCTTCTCTATTTTTATCTGCCCAGGAGGATCGATTACGGAGTGGGGATCTTTCACACCAAGTATTATTACGTCGACAATATCGACCGTCTGTTTTCGGATCGGGTTTATGGAGCCACTGCTCTTATATCCAGACCTCTTAACGTGTTCAGCCGTCTGGAGCTTAATCTGACCCATCTGTTCATTGACCGGGTGTATTATGATCCGAATCCTGATGGTATTTTTGAGGATAGAAGTGTGAAGACCCTTTTGACCAGCTTATCCTGGGTCCAGGATAACGTGCTCTGGGGAATAACCGGGCCGGTAAATGGGAGAAGGAGCATATTTACATTTGAGTGGTCTCCTGATCTCACCAATAGAAGCATCCCGTACACTTCACTCTGGATGGATTACCGGAAATACATGCATTTCGGAAGGAATAAATTTGGTTTCGCCTTCCGTCTTACCGCAGGCAGAAGTGATGGAAAACAACCCCGGCATTTCTTTTTAGGCGGGGTTTCCAGCTGGATCAGCCCAGACTTAGCCAATCAAAACATCTATAGCTTAAATAACCTTTATTTCTCAAGCCGGGTTACTCCGTTAAGAGGTTATGAGTATTTCGAAATTGAGGGGACCAGATACCTTCTCTCCAATTTTGAATTCAGGTATCCTTTTATTCAAAATTTAACTTTCGGATTTCCTCCCTTTAGTTTAAGATATATCACTGGCGCAATGTTTCTGGACCTGGGAAGCGCCTGGACCAATACTAAGGCCTGGCAGGGAGGAACCTCTGAGGGAGGGAGTTCCAGGTTAAAAGATATCAAAGCCGGATTCGGCTTTGGAGCCAGGATAAATTTAGGTATTTTCGTACTGCGGTATGATGCGGGCTGGAAAACGGACTTTGCTAACGTATCTGCTAAACCGATTCATTACTTTTCCCTTGGCGCGGAGTTTTAGGGCTCAAAAGAAAGACCTGCTCAAATAGAGCAGGTCATTTGTTTCTGACTGTCTGGTTTCTGCTACCGTTGTTTCCTCTTCGCAATGATAACTTTCTTATTCTTCTGTCCAATTTATTTTTTTTATATTCCTCAACTTCAGAAGATGAATAGACTTTGATACCGTATTCATCTAATAATTTTTCTTTAGCTTTTAAATTCCCTTTGACCGCTTTTTTTAACAGGATGTCTATTTTATGTCTCCTTGCGGTTAATCCCTGCTTGGTAGGGAATTCAAGATTGGTTGTGGCAGAGGTCATTCAAAGTCACCTCTCTCTAAGTTAGCTAATGATAAAAAGTTATATAAACTAACTGATGCAATTGAGTAACAACTTAAATATACGTAGAATAGACGCTTTTTGTTAATCTTTTGTCCTTTAAGTTTTGCTACCCGTTTTAGCCAGGTATCACATTGTAAATCAACGAGTTGGGTCTGGGGCGAGCATAGTGCAAAGAGATTTAAGTTGAAAAGATGCTACCTCCTCAATATATACTATACCTGCGAAAAATACTTGACAAAAAGGTACTTACGCGTTTAATTGTAATGGTAATTTTGGGTGTTGATCAGGTTGGACTTACACTTAAAGCAGTAAATCATAGAAGTTTTTCTCAGAGTTTTTTTCTAAGAATGACTTTGCGGTTCCTTTTTTTGTAAAAAGGGGGAGTAATGATTTTGTGCCTGGATGAGACTGGATGAGAATTGAGGGGTTTTAGTAAGGCAGGAAGAGGAAAACCATAATAAGTTTTCATTCAAACCTTTCAGTTTAGAAGGAGGTGGTTTAGGTTATTTAGTTATTTGACCTAAAGTAGGAAACGGGTTAAACAAACCAAGAAAGGAGTAAAGATGGCTAAAAGAATTTCAGTCTTAGCCTTATGTTTGTTGTTGTGCATGAGCGTGGGTGCTTTCGGAGCAAAGGAGAAAAAGGGCAGAATGACACAGGACAAACTTGTTCTGGAAGAAAAGAATGTGGTTTCCCAATATCTTTTGACTCCGACACCAAAGCTCTTCTACCCGACTGCTGGTGACACTGTGGGATACACTTACTGGGATTATTGGCATAACAATGGTCAGCGCAGGCAGATAGCAAAGGATGGTTTAGGAAATCTGCATTTCAACTGGAGGAATGCAATAGATGCTGAACTTCTTGAGCGCTACATTTATTACAATTCGGTTGATACTGGAGGTGGCTGGCTGGCTGCGGGTACTGGGATCCAAGTGAATAGTGGTGGTTATACTGGTTTAGACGTATTCCCGGATGGAAGGGAGGCATTAGCCTATCACAACATAAACACCTGGTATTGCATTTTGTCTGTAGAGGAAACCACACCTGGATTAGGGGAGTTTAGTCATTACGATTTACCTGATTCAATACCCGGCGGTAAATCTGCTGGAACTACGTGGCCCTCTATGGCCATTTCCAAAGCGTCCAGTGGCGATACTGCTTTTGTACACGTAGTTTCTACTGATGCTGGTGGTGGAGGAGCGGGTTATGTGCGTTGTTTTCTGGACCCGAATGGTGGCGATACCACTCTGGCGTGTCAGTCGCCAGGATTTGCTCTGGTAAAAGCTTATGCCAATAAGAAGATGACGCCAAAAGGACAAATCTACCAGTGGGACCCAAAAAGAGGGAACGCTGACGGTGTGTTTACAGCCACATCACCGGTCTCCCGGAAAGTGGCTGTGGCGGACATCAAGCAGTATAACAGCGGAGACTACCTGGCAGACGGCGAGGTGGTGTACTATGAATCTACCAATAACGGCACTGACTGGATAACAAATGGAAACCTGGGCACCATGACTAAGGTGACCAACTACGGAACGGATGGCTGGAAAACTTACAAGACGAATCAAGATGAGATGACCATGGTTTACGACTATAACAATAATCTCCATCTGGTATGGTACACTAATACGCCTGGAGATGTGTTTGACAACATCCTGTGGCACTGGAGCTCTGGCTCAGGCGTTATCAGCAAGATAACCACCGCGCATGTGGCCACAGCCAACCCGGGTGCTTTCAGCCGTGCCATCACCAAGATGACCCTGGGAGTCACATCTGCCGCTCCGAACTATCTCTATGTCACATACACCAAGTACAAGGATTCGGATAAATCTGCGGCTGGATTTGCTAACGGAGATATATATATCCAAGGTTCTTCCAATGGCGGGCTGACCTGGGGACCTGTAGTGAACCTGACCAATACTCCGGATTCCGGATGCGCTGCCGGTAATTGCAGGAGCGAAAATTATGCTTCAATTGCTGAAAAGGTAGATGACAGCATTAACGTCTTCTATCTATATGACCTGGATGCTGGTCCCTTTGCTTACAGTACAGCCGAGGGGCAAGCCACCAATAGTCCGGCACGATATCTTACACAACCTCGACCTTTGGTTCCAGCAGTTCCCTCGATAGCCTTTGCCCCATCTGCGATGACCTCACCAATTAGATGGGCTTTAAACCACAGCAGCGTATCTGAATCCTTGATGGTCGACAACACCGGAACCGCAACCTTACAGGTACAGCTCAGCGGACCTTCCTGGTTAACGGCAACTCCGAGCAGTTTCAGCATAATAGAAGCCGGGCCTACTCAGAAGGTCAATCTGACTCTGAATGGCGGTCCTTATGCTGACACCTTCCTGACAGGGAAGCTGATGGTTGTATCCAATAGCGGAGTAGTGGGAGGAGGAGCCGTTTGGAAAGATACCCAGTATGTGGACATCGATTTTGTGGTGACGGACACCTTCTATTATGCGGAGTTTGACACCTGCAAGAGAGGACCGGTTCTGGTTGTCTCCAACGTGGGTAATATAGGAGGTGCTTCAGACAGCGCCGGGATGTTCTATAAGGGTTTGAACTATTTGTTTGATGGTACACCTTTAATGTCCACCAATCAAGTTCCTGGATTTGGAAGTGACACAGTAGGTTTCAGCTGGATACATGCGGAGAAAGATTTTGTACCGGAAGGGCATTTGATTAAGACCGATTATCCGAGCCTGAAGGCCACCGTGTGGATTGACAAATTTGCCTTACTCAACTGGCGAAAACCGAGCACGAATCCGACCCACTGGGCCTGGTTTGGCTGGACCAAGTGGTCGAAGATCATCCAGTTTGACTGGGTACCTGGTAAGATTCATGCGGTTTTGATCAAGAACTGGTGGACCTGGAACAAGCCTCCGAAGTGGTGGATGGATGTTAGCTCAACCGGACCAGCAGGTGGTTATTTTGGTATCGGAGGAGACTGGGATGTTACCGGCGCTTACTCTGGTAAGGATAAAGGTGGCATTATCGACAGCTTAAATCTGGTCTACTTGGTTCAGGATACTATCGCCAGTAACAAATACTATGGCGGTTATCAGTTCCTGAGTGCTTATGTTAAAAAGGGAGCCACCACCACCAACTACACCATACCATTTGCTATGCGTGTAGAGCTCAATCGAACCCAGCTGTTTCAACCGGGCCTTGACGGATACGGCGATGACTCGCTGTATAAGTCCATGTCCACACCTGGTGACAACATTGAGGGTGATTCTGCCCTGGATAGGAACATAGTCATTTCCGCAGTTGAGATGCTCAACCCGGATACTACCACCGAGATCGGGATAGACTATACTGCGATAGTATCTGATTCCGGTTTAACAGATTTCGTTCGACAGGCAGCCACTCTTAAGAAGGTGAAGCCTGGAGACGCCAATGTGGACGGGAAGGTGACCGTATCGGACGTAGTATATCTGGTCAACTATCTGTTCAAGGGAGGACCTGAACCCTGGTTATTGTTCAGCGATGCGAACGGCGATGCGAAAGTCACGGTATCGGATGTGGTATATCTGGTCAACTACCTGTTCAAAGGTGGACCTCCAGCCAAATTCGTTGTCGGTGACAAGCCTTTCTAAGCTGGCAGCGTAATTAGTCAGTGGTTTTTAAAGTCAAGGGATTCCGTTTTAACACGGAATCCCTTGGCTTTTGGTCTCAAAATTCAGAAACGATGCAAAGCAAAAGTTTCCTGATAGATTCTGGAATCACGTCCAGTCATTCGAATTCCAAGGCTCTGTTGTCATTTCAGGAATCTACACTCCTCCTAATTCGCCAGGCTTTATCTGAATGGAAGTCAGCCAGTTATCATTCATCAAGACAGTATTCTTAATGACGATATTAGAGCTTGGTCAGGTAAATAAGGCAAGAAAAGTAAAATTCTGTCATGTGGTAGATTCGACAGTCCTCAGAAACATAAGAAACGTTCTATAAAAAACGCTTGACAAATTGTAGTTAGTGAGCTTAATTATAATCTGAGAAGTTTCGGGTGCTGATCAGGTTGGTTTCGAGCTTATACGGCTGGAGCCTTTAAGCTTTTCTACAAAACTGTATTTACTAACAGATAATCTACGACGTTACGAAACTGGGGTAAGGTGATTATCTCCTGCTTTGACCTATATTTGCGCAAAGAAGGAAAGGACAAGTCTGAATAACTGGTTTTACTAATGAGATGGGTTTACAACAATAATTTTAAAGTTTCATTTTTTCTCGGAAGGAGGTGGTTTAAAGGCTTTCGTTTTTTTAAAGTAAGCAGAAGCAAAAACCAAGAAAGGAGTAAGAGATGATTAAGAGAGTTTTAGTCTTGACTTTATGCCTGCTGGCGATAGCAAGCCTGAGCATTTTCGCAGCCAAGAAACCTACCACGGACAGGGTGATTACGCCGGCTACTGAGGACCAGGAAGGAAGGAATGTGATCTCCCGGTATATTCTGACCCCGACGCCCAAAGTATTCCTGCCCTTCATCGGTGACACAGTGGGTTTTACCTATCACGACTACTGGCATAATGACGGCCAGCGCAGGCAGATGGCGCGTGATGATCTGGGAGGTCTGCATTTCGAGTGGTGCGTAGGAGATGCTGCACTGGATGTGTTCAGCATTTATTATAATTACTATTCTGGTGGAACCTGGATAGCAGCAGGCACTGGGATTATGGTGCCAGGCACAGAGGGTGCTGGTGGTGGCGGTGGCAAAAGGCCTTCTATGGACCTATTGCCGGATGGCAGAGAAGTGTTAGCTTATCGCATATATTCGTCACCCTTTAATACAGCCATGTCCGTAGAGAAAAACACCGCGGGATTGGGCGAGTTCAACTCGTATGATCTGCCTGATTCGGTAGTAGGTTCAAGTGCAAGTGGGGCTAACACCTGGCCCTATATAGGCATTTCCAGAGTGTCGAATGGTGATACTGTCTTCCTGCATCTTAATGGTCACCAGAACGTTTCAGGCGGTCCTGCGGGTTATACTCGGTGCTTTCTTAGAACCGATACTTTGTGGTGTCAGCCTCCTGGCGGCAACTTGCGGAAAATCATAGCTAATTCCATTCTACCACAGAAGCCTCGTGACCTGATGTACGTGTTTGACCCGAAAAGAGACAATGTCGGTTCTCAACCTATAGCTACCTCCCCTGTCTCTCAGAAAGTTGCTGTAGTCTGGGATAAACAAGTGGCTTCAACTAGCAAACAAGAAGTAGTCTATTTGGAATCGACTAACAATGGCAGCGACTGGAACGCTAACGGAAATATGGGGACATTGCATCAGATTACCAATTATGGACCGACTTATGCTATCCAGATACTGCAAAGTGATAATGATGCCATTTACGACTTTAAAGACGATCTCCATATAGTCTGGGTTACGGGCACAGCGGCAGATGGAAATGACAATACCCTATGGCACTGGAATAAGAGCACAGGAATCACCAGCAAGATTACTCATGCCGTATATACTGAAGGTAATAATGTTGCTTTTAATCGGACTATCAACAAGGTAACCCTGGCGATAACAGAGCAGGATTCGAATTACCTTTACATTACCTACATCAAATACAGTGACAAAGATCTAAGCGCTGCTAATTATCCTAATGGGGAACTGTATCTTCAAGCTTCTTCCAACGGTGGGCGAAGTTGGGGACCTCCTGTGAACCTGAGCAATACCCCGGATTCCGGGTGCACTGCCGGTAATTGCAGGAGCGAGGCGTATCCTTCGATGGCAAAGTATGTGGATGACAGCATTTTCGTGTTCTATCTTTTTGACCTGGATGCTGGTGCCGCAGACTATTCAACAGCCGAGGGTGTAGCCACCAATAGCCCGACTCGTTACATTGGGATACCTCGACCAACGGTTCCATCAGTTCCTGGGCTATACTATGCGCCAAGTCAGTTGACCTCACCTATGGAGTGGGCAACCAACCATAGCAGCAAAACAGATTCCATCAAGGTTGACAACACCGGGACCGCAACCTTACAGGTGCAGTTAAGCGGACCTTCCTGGTTAAACATAGCTCCCCCTAGTTTCAGCATAGCAGAGCTTGGCCCCACTCAGAAGGTTACTCTGACCTTCAATGGTGGTCCTTATGCTGACACCTTCCTGACTGGCAAATTGTTAATTGCATCCAATAACGGAGTAGTAGGAGGAGGAGCCACTTTGAAGGATACCCAGTATGTGAACATCAATTTTGTGGTGACCGACACCTTCTACCTTGCAGAGTTTGACACCTGCAAGAGAGGGCCCACATTAGTAGTCTCCAACGTGGGTAATTTAGGAGGTCAGTCAGACAGTGCCGGTATGTTCTACAACGGCAAAAACTATCTGTTTGAGGGTTCGGCTGTAATGGCCACCAATCAAGTTCCTGGGTTTGGAAGTGACACAGTAGGATTCAGCTGGATGCATGACTATAAGGATTTTTTACCGGAAGGGCATTTGATTAAGACCGATTATCCGAGCCTGAAGGCTACCGTGTGGATTGACAAGTTTGCCTTACTCAACTGGCGAAGAGCGAACACGGATCCGACCCACTGGGCCTGGTTTGGCTGGACCAAGTGGTCGAAGATCATCCAGTTCGACTGGGTACCTGGAAACCTCCATGGTATACTGATCAAAAACTGGTGGACTTGGAACAAGCCTCCGAAGTGGTGGATGGATGTAACCTTAACCGCACCAGCAGGTGGCTATTTTGGTATCGGAGGAGACTGGGACGTAACAGCCGAATTCTCTGGCAAGGACCAAGGTGGCATTATCGACAGCTTAAATTTAGTCTATGTGAGACAGGATACTGTTAATACTGATAAGTATTATGGAGGGTATCAGTTCCTGAGTGCTTATGTGAAGAAGGGAGTGAACACTACCAACTACACCACACCTTTTGCGATGCATGTTGGGAACAATCGATCCGAGCTGTTTAAAAATACCCCTAGCGGATACGGAGATGACTCGCTGTATAAGACCATGTCCACGCCAGGCGACTACATTGAGCTTCCAGATTCTGGCCTGGATAGGCACATAGTCATTTCGGCCGTGGAGATGCTCAATCCGGATACCACGACCGAGATCGGGATAGACTATACCGCGATAGTATCTGATGTCAATTTAGTGGATTTCGTTCGACAGGCAGCCACCTTTAAAAAGGTGAAGCCTGGAGATGCCAACGTGGACGGGAAGGTGACCGTATCGGACGTAGTATATCTGGTCAACTATCTGTTCAAGGGAGGACCGGAGCCCTGGTTGATGTATAGCGATGCGAACGGAGATTCTAAGGTTACGGTATCGGATGTGGTTTATCTGGTCAACTACCTGTTCAAAGGTGGACCTCCAGCCAAATTCGTTGTCGGTGACAAGCCTTTCTAAGCTGGTAATTGAATAAGTCTGCGCTTTAAAGTTAAGGGATTCTGTGCCTTGCAGAATCCCTTAACTTATTTGGAAAGAGTGAAGCTTCTCCTAAAGATGGGACAGCCATTTTTTTTCACAGAAGGACGAAGGTAAAAATTTTGGAGCGCATAGCGTGCCTGTCCCCCTTTACTGTTCTAGGGAAGTATAAAAGTCATTTCTGCAAAACTCGCAACCATAGATAGGTAAACCCACCTTGCCCCAGCAGATCACCTGGGCATAGATAGGTTCGATGGTGAAATTCAAGATACCTGCGAAAAATACTTGACAAAAAGGCTCTTGGGCATTTAATTGTAAATAGCAGTTTTGGGTGTTGATCAGGTTGGACATACAATTAAAGAAGTAAAGCATAGAAGTTTTTCCCAGAGTTCTTTTCTGTAAATGAACTTTGCGGTTACCCTTTTTTGTAAAAGGGGGAGTAATGATTTTGTGCCTGGATGAGAATTGAGAGGAAGGTCTTGAGTGGTTTGAGTAAGACAGGAAGAGGAATACCATAAGAAGTTTTCATTCAAACCTATCAGTTTAGAAGGAGGTGGTGCAGGTTATTTAGTTATTTGACCTAAAGCAGGAAACGGGTTTAACAAACCAAGAAAGGAGTAAAGATGCTTAAAAGAGTTTTAGTATTGGCTTTATGTTTTCTGTTATTTGCCGGCCTGAGTGTTTTTGGAGCTAAGAAGCCGGTTATTGAGAAAACATCCCCGGCATTGGAGATGAAGCAGGATTTACTATATTCCCCAGTTGAGAACATAGTTTCTCAATATCTTCTTACCCCGGCACCCAAGCTCTTCTACCCGCTAACAACTGCCTTAGTGGGCGAGACTGGATGGGACTACTGGCATAACGACTGCCAGCGCAGGCAAATAGCGAATGATAGCCTGGGGAATCAGCATTTCGTGTGGAGATACAGAATTTGGGATGATACGTTAGAAGCCTGGGGTACCCCTTATCTTTATTATAATGCCCGCTTTTCTGACGGAAGCTGGCTGGCTGTAGGTACTGGAACGGATGTGTCCCAAGGGCTTTATGGTGCCTATAACTGCATAGATCTGCTGCCGGATTTAAGGGAAGTCATAGCTGCACATCATTTTCCAACTCCCGTTTCGCAACAATGGGGTACATATCTTGCTGTAGAGAAGACCACACCAGGGTTAGGTGAATACTTCAATTTTGATATCCCGGATTCAATTCCTGGTTACCTGAATCCAGGTCTCTGGCCTTACTTAGGCATTTCCAAGAAGAAAAACACTGACACGACTTATATGCACGTGACATCTCAGCAGTCTGATTCAGGCGGTGCGGGTTACGTTCGCTGTTTCATAGACCCGGCGGATGATACTCTTATGCGCTGTCAATCTCCAGGTCAGAGTCTGGTAACAATTCCGCCGAACAAAAGGATGCCCCGCAAACCAGTTTATGTGTTTGAGCCGATCAGGAACACCTTAACTGGAACATCAGCAGTAACCTCACCGGTTTCTCAAAAAGTCGCCCTTGCCTGGATAGGACAAAAAAATACACTTGATGCCGACTGGTTCAAAGGCGAGGTTTACTATTTAGAATCCACCAACAACGGTAATAACTGGATGACGGCTGGAAATATGGGAACGCCGATTAAGATAACCAATTATGGGGCAGATGAATGGGCAACTTACTATACTCCTCAAATTGATCTGGCTGCAGGTTACGATTATAACGATAACCTGCACATAGTCTGGGTTACCGGCTTCAGAGCAAATATTTTATGGCATTGGGACAGCGATTCAGATAGCATCAAAATGATAGACCAGCAGACAATCCGAACAGCTGATAGTGCAGCTCACTGGAACAAACCTATTAATAAAATGACCCTGGCCTTTACAAAGACAGCTCCAAACTATGTTTATGTCTGTTATTCTAAACAGGATTCTGCAGACGCTGCTGGAAATGGGTTTCTTAATGGAGAGGTGATTGTTAAAGCCTCTTCTAACGGTGGTCGTTCCTGGGGACCGGATGTGGATCTGACTAACAGCCATACACCTGGATGCACTCCTGGCAACTGTAATAGCGACGTTTATCCTTCGATTGCAGAAAGGGCTGACGACTCGATTTATGTGTTTTACCTTAATGATAAGGATGCGGGTTCTTTCGTCCGCCCACAGGGACTCTATACCTTTAATCCGGCTCCCTATATCTCAATTCCTCGTCCCTTGGTTCCTGCTGTTGCCAACATTGTCTTTGAGCCAACCCAGCTAACCTCGCCTATAGAATGGGCAACCAACCATAACAGCACAACAGATTCTATCAAGTTCGACAACACCGGAACCACAACCTTGCAGGTGCAATTAAGCGGACCTTCCTGGTTAACACCATCACCCAGCAGTTTCAGCATAGCAGAATTAGGTGTCACTCAGAAAGTCACTCTCACTTTAAACGGTGGTCCTTATGCTGACACCTTCCTGACAGGGAAATTAAGAATCCTATCCAACAGTGGAGTGGTGGGAGGAGGAGCTAATTTCAATGATACCCAGTATGTGGACATCAATTTTGTGGTCACGGACACCTTCTACTATGCGGAGTTTGACACTTGTAAGAGAGGTCCCAAATTAGTGGTTACCAATGTGGGTAATTTGGGAGCCCAGTCAGATAGCGGAGGAATGTTCTATAATGGGAGTAGCTATCTGTTCGATGGTTCACCCTTAATGGTAACCAATCAAGTTCCAGGGACTACTGACACAGTAGGTTACAGCTGGATACATTCTAAAGCTGATTTCGTACCGGAAGGACATTTGATCAAGACCGATTATCCGAGCCTGAAGACCACGGTATGGATTGACAAGTTTGCCCTGCTTAACTGGAGGAGGCCGGATACCAATCCTGGTCACTGGGCATGGTTTGGCTGGACCAAGTGGTCCAAGATCATCCAGTTTGACTGGGTGCCTGGAAAGATCCATGGAGTATTGATCAAGAACTGGTGGACCTGGAACAAGCCTCCCAAGTGGTGGATGGATGTTACTTCGATCGCACCAGTGGGTGGCTATTTTGGTATTGCCGGTGATTGGGACGTAACTGCCAACTTCTCTAGAAGGAACATGGGCGGAATAATTGACAGTTTGAATCTGGTTTATTTGAGATCGGATACGGTGAATACAGATAAGTGGTATGGCGGCTATCAGTTCCTGAGTGCCTATGTGAAGAAGGGAGTGAACACTACCAACTACACCACACCTTTTGGGATGCACGTAGGTAATAATAAAACCCAGATGTATCCTTTCGAGGGATATGATGATGACTCCCTGTTGAAATATATGTCCCAGCCTGGAGACTTCATCGAGCAGGATTCAGCCCAGGATATGAACGTGTACGTCACTGCAGTGGAGATGCTTAATCCGGATACCACGACCGAGATCGGGATAGACTATACTGCGATAGTATCTGATTCTGGTAAAACCGATTTCGTTCGACAGGCAGCCA
>Ga0315277_10002864_pt1 | contig 23707 bp, 19 predicted proteins | sample YL17G05_15_MG_FD_203695 | JGI IMG/M metagenome (GOLD analysis project Ga0315277, IMG submission 203695) | Sediment microbial communities from Yellowstone Lake, YNP, Wyoming, USA - YL17G05_15 | ecosystem: Environmental > Aquatic > Freshwater > Lake > Sediment | place: USA: Wyoming | collected... | reverse complement strand
TGGCGAAACGCTCCCGGTGCCCCGCATCGCCGTCGTAGAGCCCGTCCTGCAGCCTGAGGCCCCACTTTACCCTCACCACTTCGCCGGCGAGCGCCCCCGGCACCCGGTAAAGGAGGCCAGTGTTCGGGTAAAACGTCTCCTTGTACAACTCGTACTGTGCGGCCTCGACGATGCCGGTGGCGGGGCCGGCCGTGAGGTATCTGTTGAGCTCCGTCGGGCTCGTGAACCTCCGCCCCGCGGCCCAGGAGGCAAACGGGAGGAGCTTGTCGGGCGCGCCCGCTTCGTCCCCTTTCTGGGCAACCATGTATGACGCGAGGCTGTTGATGCCGGCGAACCTGACGACGCGGACGTTGACGAGAAATCCGTCCAGCTTCGGCGTCATGAGCACTCTGCCCGCGCCGGCCCCCCTGTCGACGTCCTTAAGGTGCGCGGGAACAGTGCGGTAAATCTCGCGGCCGGTGACGGGGTTCAGATGATCCCCGAAGGCAGCGACGTCCGCGACCATGACGGCCGCCAGCGCCCCCGCCGCAGCGGCGACGAGCCTCTCTTTGCGCACGAGCGACGCGACGAAGATCGCGGCCGCGGCCGCGGCAAGCGTGAATCCCGACCTCGCGAGGCTCCAGCGGCTCGCGTCGTACTGGTCGGCGGCCTGGACGCCCGCGAGGCTTCCGGAGAAGGCGAGCCTGGGCGGCAGGACATGCTCCTTAACGAACTCCGGCCAGAGTATGAAGGCCACGGAGGCGAGGATGAAGATCGCGGCCAGTGCGACGATTCCCCAGGCGAGAAAAAGTACCGCCCCGCGACGCACGCCGAGCCGGCAAAACGAGGCGATGTCGCCGATCGCAAACCCCGCCAGCGCCGCGAACGCAAACGCCGCCGGCAGGAGGAACTTCACCGGGTAGCGTATGAGGGCGAAGCCCGGCAGGGCCTTGAAGAGAAGCCGCCAGAGAGGCGACGAGCCGCCCATGGCGAGCAGGACGAATACGAGCGCGAGCGCGGCGAAGAAAAAAACGCGCCTGCGCCGGACCGCGACAAGCGTCCACAGCGCCAGGAGCGGCACGCACACGCCCATGTAGCCGCTCTTGAGCCACCTCTGCCCGGCCCAGTATATCCCGCCCCTTTCGGCGTAGAGGTGAAAGCGCGGCAAAAACCAGAGGCCGAAATCCCGCGGCGCCATCGACCAGCTGGCGGCTTCGGACATCGTGAGAGGCTTCGCGCGCTCGCTGTACTGGAGGTGGTAGAAAAACGGTGCGAGGGCAATCCCGGCCAGGAGCACCGCCACTGCAAACCCCGCGGCCACGTGGCCGGCGCGGGGCGCGTGCATCGGCCTTCGGGAAACGGCGGCGCCTGCGAGACGCCACGCGACGAGAAACACGACTGCGGCCGCCGCGAAGATGACGGGTTCGGGCGCGCCGGCAAGGATCGACATTGCGAAAGAGAGCACGAGGCCCGCGAAATGCCGGTACGACCAGCCGCGAAGTAGCCTCTCGGCAAACGCCAGGCACCACGGCAGCCACGCGAGAGACGCGAGGAAACTCACGTTGTCGACGATGGACACCAGGGCCGGCGAGAAGGCCCACAGAAGCGCCCCTGCGCCCGCCGCGAGCCGGCTTGCGCCCCAGACGCGAAGCATATGGTAAGCGCCCGCGCCCGTCACGAGGAAGTGGGCGACGACAAAGAACATGAACGACTGCGGCATCGGGAAGAGGTAATAGATGAGCGCCAGCGGGTAGAACACCGCCCCCTGGTAGGCGCCGAGCACCGGCTGGCCGCCGGCCGAGAGGCTCTCCCAGAAGGGGATCTCGAAGCTGCGGACCGCTTCGGCGACAAGAAACCTTTTCGGGTAGAAAAAGAGGCCGAAGTCTCTGAAGAAAAAGACTTCGCCGCCGAAAATGACGCGCCTGAAAAAGAGCACGACCAGCGCCGCCAGAAGCGCGAGGAAGAGCCAGTCTCTCCTGCGGCGCGCCACCGTCACCGCCTCGCCGCGCCGGCCCGGCCAGGAACAAGCGGCGTCACTTGGCGGGTCCCGGGGCGGCCGGCGCCTTTTCCACCACGTGCGAATCGGCGTCCTGCCCCGTCGCGGCCTGCCACTCCCGGAATTCGAGCGTTCTGCCTTTCCACCAGAAGGTGAGCCGACCGCCAAGCCCGTCGTAGAGGTTGAAGGACGACTTGAAGCCCTTTGCGGAAGCCTCGTCGACCGATACCGCGGGGCCGTTGTTTATGGCGATTGTGTTCTGTTCGAGGTATGCTTTGGTGGAACCGCCGGCCAGCTGTATGCCGAAGCGGCCCTTGCCCGGCTCGAACCGGACGACGTTGCCGAGGAACTTGTTGTTCGAGCCCGCCTTGGCCGCGTCGGTCTTGAAGGAGACTATGCCGCCGGCGAGGTTCCTGTCGCAGACGTTTTTCTCGATAGTCGACTTCTCGACGCCGTCCATGTTGATGGCCGCGCCGCCCTTGGCGCCGTTGCCGATGATCTTGTTGCGCGCGATGTAGGCGCCGGTGATGACGCCGTCGCCGCCTTCGCTCAGGTCGCCGTTCATGTGCACGCCGCAGGAAGCGTTGTCGTGGATGCTGGAATCGATCACCGTCGGGTAGTCCGTCGTCGAGAAGTAGACCCCGTGCTGCTCCTTCGAGCCGTACAGTTCGCACTTCTCGACGCTGACGTGGTCGCTCATGGTGGTCTGGATGCCCCATACGCCGTTGTCGCCCGATACGCAGGACTTGAAAGCGACGTGGCTTGACCTCGCCGCGAGGAATCCCGCCCGCTTGGCGCCGGTGACCTTGAGGTTCTCGACGTTGACCCAGTAGCAGTCGCTGAAGAGGATCCCGTCGCGGCCCGTGGCTTGTATCTCTGCGCCCTGGAGGCCCCGGATGGTTATCGGCTCCTCTTTCGTGCCGGTGCCCGTGAATTCGTTCGACTCCTTGTAGACGCCCGGCGCGACAGTGAGAGTATCTCCCTGCTTGAGGAGGGAGAGCCCCTTGCCTATGGTCTTCAAGGGCGCGGTCCGAGCGCCCGGGTTCGAGTCGCTGCCGGAAGGCGCCACCCAGTAGTCGGCGGCCCATGCGGCTCCCGAGAAGAGCAGAACCGATAGAAGCGCCGCCGCAAGGCAAACAGGAGCATTCAACCCGGAATTCCCCGTCTTCATCGAATCCTCCCGAAAAGCCATTGAACCCCTCAGCCGAAACAGGGCGTTACAGAGCACGCCACAGGGGGCTATTATTCACGCACCGGCGCGTGGTTGTCAAGGGCGAGTCGAGTCCGACGGCCGGCGCTGCCCCTCCCGTGAAGGGCCGCAAGATGCGCACGGGCCCCTGCGCGAAGTGCGCGGGGCCGGCTCTGACGCGGCGTCGAAGAGCACATTACCTTAACTCCTGGCGGTAGAAGGGCATCGGTATTCACAAGGGTCTCGAGTGCCGCCGGCATGCGCGCGCCGGGTTTGCTTGACATAATCGCCGGGGCAGGCATAATCTGCGCTCTGACCTGAGGATAGGTACGGTGACGGCGACCGCGAACAAGAGCAAGTACACCGCGCTTTTTCTGGGCTGGCTTGTGCCGGGGCTCGGCCATTCTTACGCGGGCAAGACCTGGCAGGCGGGCGTGTTTTTCGTCGCTCTGTATGCGTCGGCCATCGCGGGGCTCTGGATGGGCGGTTTCAGAAACGTCTACTTTATGCCGGACCACTACCAGTTTTACGCCGAGATTGGAAACGGTTTCCTGACCCTTGCGGTCTCGCTTGTCATGCGGTTAGCGCACGTATCGCCGACGGAGGCGACGGCGCACGGCGCGACGCTTGCGGGTTCTTTGCCGATAGCGGACCTGTATCTCATGGTTGCGGGGCTTCTGAACTTCGTGGTCGCGGCGAACGCCTTTGACGCCGTGGCCAGAGAGAACAGGGCGGCCTGATGATCCGACTTCTGCACCTGGTGCCGATAACGGTGATAATCGCGGCGGTCACGGCGGCGCTGGCGGCGCACGACAGGAAGAGCTTCCCGAAGGATTTTCTGAAGGCCGCAGGGTGGCTTCTGGCCCTGTTCGTGGGGCTGGCGGCCGGCGCCGTCGCCGCGGGGTATTTTCTGTAAACCCGGCCGACGGCCTTTGACAGGGCGGCGACGGCGGCGTAGAATTCCGCTATGCGACGCGGCTCGGGGCACGGGGACCAGTAATGGCTAAACGGACCACGGACGTGCAGGTCGGCCTCTTTGCAGTGATCGGCTTACTGCTCCTTGGCATGCTGATACTCATCTTCGGGGGCTTCAAGAACTTCCTCGCCGAGACGTACGCCATTGCCGCCCACTTCCCGAACGCAGCCGGCACCACCGAAGGCACGCCGGTCAGGCTCCTCGGCATAGAGGTCGGCAGGGTAAAGAACATAACCCTCGCGCACGACCAAGGCGGCGTCCTGATGATACTTGCGATTCAGAAGAGCGTCGACATCAGGGCCGACGCCCCCATCTCGATAAAGCAGGAGGGCTTCATCGCCAACATATACCTCGAGTTCAGCCTCGGCACGAGCCCCGCGGTCCTTCCCAAGGACGGCACGGCAAGGGTGGAGGGTCGGGTGGAGACCTTCGCCCAGTACGTCGAGGACGCCGCAAGCGCCCTGCGCACCATGGGCACGAACATGAATGCAAGGGTCACCGAGGTGTCCGACAGGCTGGTGAAGCTGGCCGACAACCTGAACGACATCACCGGGGACGAGCAGTTCAGGAAGGACCTGAAAGTACTCGCGGCAAATACGGGGGCGGTCACCTCGGAACTCAAACAGAAACTGCCTGAGCTCATTGCGAACCTCAACTCCACCGCGACCAAGGCGCAGGCGAGCATCGAAAAGGCGTCCGAACTTTTCGAAACCTACCGCAATCTCGGCGAGGAACTCCAGCAGACCGACGCCATCGTGAAAGAGCAGGTGACCCGGCAGGGGGCCAACCTCGACAAGGTCACGGGGTCCCTTGTGGAGGCCGCGGACAACATAGCCAAACTTTCCGCGAGCCTGAACGACATCGCCGAGGCCGTAAAGACCGGCCGCGGAAGCATGGGGCAGCTCTTCACGAACGAAGACCTCTACAGGAAGACGGTCTCGCTTGTCGATACGCTCACCAACGCCTCCAAGGAATTCGGGGACCTGGCCGAAACCCTGAGGCGGCATCCCGACTGGGTCATCAAGGGCCCGCCCAAGGGCAGCCAGTAACGGTCGGGCCGCCGCCCGCGTCGCTCCGTCAGGCCTTTTCGGAGTCAAGCCCGCCGAGTATGGCCGCGGCGGCCCTTTTCGAGGCGCCGGGGGAGTCGATAAGCGCCCCTGCCGCCCGCACGTCCTTACTCATCGCCTCGAGCCTTGCCGCGTCATCGAGGACCTCAAGCGACATGCGCGCGATCGTGCGCGCGTGATTGAGCCAATACACAAGTTCCGGCACGATCCTGCGTCCGGCGACGATATTGACAAGAGCGATATCCTCCGTGCGTATGAAGAACTTCTTAACGAACAGGCCGCCCGGGTTCGTCCTGTAGAGTACGACCATCGGCACTCCGAAGTGGGCAAGCTCGAGCGTCGCCGTGCCGCTTGTGGTAATCGCGAAAGAGGCGAGGCTCATCACTTCGTAGGCCTTCTCGACGAGGACCGTGCAGTCAAGGCCTGCGCTTTTTGCGATCCCTTCGACGATGCGCGCGTGTTCGACGGTCGTGACGGGCACCGCAAAGGTCGCCCCGGGATGCTCCGCCTTGATTATCAGGGCGGCCTCGGCCTTGACGGGGAAACTCACCCGTATCTCGCGGGTGCGGCTGCCGGGCAAAAGCGCCACGAGGAGCTTCGCTCCCGCAAGCGGTCCCCGTTCGACAAACTCCCTGTCGAGCGGCCTTGCGGCGAATACGTCGCCCAACGGGTGCCCGACGTACTCGACGGGGATGCCGCCGTGCCGGTAGAGGTCGGCCTCGAAGGGGAAAACGACGAGCGCCTTGTCGACGCGGGCCGCAATCTTGCGTATGCGCCCCGGCGCCCACGCCCAGACCTGGGGGCAGATGTAGTAGAAGACGCGAATGCCGCGTTCTTTCAAATGATACGCGAGGTTGAGGTTGAACCCCGGGTAGTCCACGAGGACCGCGGCGTCGGGCTTCCATCCGTCGAGAAATGTGAGCGTCTCGTCGCGCAGACGCCTGATGGCCGGCAGGACGCGCAGTGCGTCGATGAATCCCATGACCGCGAATTGCCCCAGCATGTTGTGTATGAGCGCGGCGCCGGCCGACTCCATTGCGTTTCCGCCGAGGGCCGCGAACTCGGCGCCGGGGCGGGCCGCCTTGATTGCCCTCACGAGGCTCGCGGCGTGGAGGTCGCCTGAAGGCTCCCCCGCCGAGATGAAGATACGCGGGTTACTTTTCACATTAGCGCCCGACGGTTCGTGAAGCCGCTGCCCAGGAACGCTTCGCTTCGAGAGTTGATGAGTTTAAGGCCAAGGCTGCCGAAAGCAAGCGGGCGCACGGCGCAGAGCGCCGGTTTTGAGCCATTTTGAGCCATTTAAGTCCTTGACATTCCGGGGGCGCAATTTAGTATATCTGGTCTCTACGTTTTTCGCGCGTAACATTGCACAGAGGCAGGCTCTTAGGAGGAAACTTTTGCCAATTGTCAACGTAAATGACCTAATCGAGGCAGGTGTCCACTTCGGCCACAGGGTGAGCCGGTGGAACCCGAAGATGAAGCCCTACATCTTCGGCAAACGCAACATGATCCACATAATCAACCTCAAAGAAACCGTCGCTGGCTTGATAAGGGCTTACTGGTTTCTTGCCAAGATCGGCCGCCGCGAGCAGGTCCTCTTCGTGGGGACCAAGAGACAGGCGCGCCGGGTGGTTAGAGAAGAGGCCGAGAGATGTGGAATGCCCTACTGCAACGAGCGCTGGCTCGGGGGCACGCTGACCAATTACCAGACCGTTCACTCGCGCCTGGAGAGGCTCGCGGACCTCGAGCGCATAGAGACCTCCGGCGAGATAGAGTCCTACACGAAGAAGATGGTGGCGACGGTCGAGCGCGAGAAGGCGAAAATCCTTCGAAACCTCGAAGGCGTCAGGACCATGGCGAAACTGCCGGGGGCCCTGGTGGTGGTCGACCCGCGGCGGGAGATAATCGCCGTGCGCGAGGCAAACAAGCTCGGCATCCCGGTGGTTGCCCTTCTGGATACCGACAGCGACCCCGAGCTCGTGGACATCCCCATACCCGGCAACGACGACGCCATCCGGGCGATCCGCCTCGTCCTCCACGCGCTTGCCGACGCCGTGGTGGAAGGCAAAGTCGGCAAGGTCGCCAAGGAAGTCGAAGGCGCCCAGGCGGGCCAGGTCTCGCAGGCGGCTCCGGCGGGCGGCGCCGCCTCGAGCGCGTAGCGGGTCAATTCACGAGGAGACAAAGGCAAATGGCTATCACTGCAGCCCTGGTTAAAGAACTGCGGGACAAGACCGGCATCGGGATGATGGACTGTAAGCAGGCCCTCGAACAGTCCGGCGGGGACATGGACAAGGCCATCGACCTCCTCCGCAAGAAAGGCATGGCCGCGGCGGACAAGCGCGCGGGCCGCGCCGTGGGCGAAGGCTTCATCGGCAGTTACATACATTCCGACGGCAAGATCGGCGTGATGGTGGAGCTCAACTGCGAGACGGACTTCGTCGCGCGCAACGCCGATTTCCGCGCGCTCGCCAAGGACATCGCGATGCAGATCGCATGGTCCAACCCCATGTGCATCTCCCGCGACCAGGTGCCGGCCGACGTAATCGCCAAGGAGCGCGCGATCTACGCCGAGCAGGTCAAGGGCAAGCCCGCCAACATCGTCGACAAGATCGTCGACGGCAAGATGGTGAAGTTCTACGAGGAGAAGTGCCTCCTGGACCAGGCATTCGTGAAGGACCCCGACCACAAGGTCGAGCAGTTGGTCAAGGAGCTCGCGGCCAAAACCGGAGAGCGCGTCGCCGTCAGGCGTTTCGCGCGGTTTGCCGTCGGAGAAGAAACCAAGTAACAGAGGCGCAGCCCGTGTCAAAAGAGCGGCCGGCGTTCAGGCGCGTGCTTCTCAAGATAAGCGGCGAGGGCCTCGCCAAGAACGGCGCCTTCGGCATCGACACCGAAGAGGTTTCATACATAGCCCATGAGGCGGCCGACGCATGGAAACTCGGCGTCGACCTCGCGATAGTCATCGGCGGCGGAAACATCGTCCGGGGCTCGGTGCTTTCGGCCAACGGCATCAAGCGCGCGACCGCCGACTACATGGGGATGCTCGCCACCACCATCAACGCGATGGCCCTCCAGGACGCGATAGAAAACCTCGGCCTCGAGACGCGCCTCCTCACCGCCATAAACATGCAGGACGTCGCCGAGCCCTTCATCCGCCGCCGCGCCATAAGGCACCTCGAGAAAAGGCGGATAGTCATCTTCGCCGCCGGGACCGGAAACCCCTTCTTCACGACGGACACCGCCGCGGCCCTTCGGGCGATGGAAATCGAGGCGGACGTCCTCCTCAAGGCCACCAAGGTCGACGGCGTCTACAGCGCCGACCCGATGAAGGATCCCTCGGCCAAAAAGTACGATTCCCTGACCTACCTCGACGTGCTGAACAACCGGTTGAACGTGATGGATTCCACCGCGATTTCACTTTGCATGGACAATCATCTGCCGATAATCGTCTTTAACCTCAAGGTCGCCGGAAACGTGGCGCGCGCGGTAAGGGGCGAAAAGATCGGAACCGTCGTGGGGGAAATGAGAGATGCCGGTTGACGATATCCTTTTCGACGCCGAAGAGAGGATGGAAAAGGCGGTCGAAGTCCTCGTGGGGCAGCTGCGCACGATAAGGACCGGCCGCGCGTCCGCGGGGCTCGTGGATCACATAAAGGTCGAGTACTACGGCACCCAGACGCTTCTCAGGGACATCGCTCAGATAGCCACGCCCGACCCGAAGCTCATCGTCATCAAGCCCTTCGACCCGTCAAGCATCAAGGACATCGTAAGGGCCATCCAGGCCTCGGACCTCGGCATCACGCCGACGGCCGATTCCAAGGTCATAAGGCTGGCCGTGCCGCCGCTTTCGACCGAGCGCCGGCAGCAGCTATCGGCCCACGTAAAGGCCCTCGCCGAGGAAACCAAGGTCGCCGTCCGAAACGTCCGCCGCGATGCCAACAAGCAGGCCGAAACCGAACAGAAGGACTCCGTCATCACCGAGGACGACGCCTTCAAGTGCAAAGAGGAAACCCAGGAACTCACCAAGAAGTACGAGAAGTCGGTCGATGACCACGTCGCCAAGAAGACGGAAGAGATAATGACGATTTAGCCCGCCGCCCCGATGCGCCGCGGGCATTGCGCGCGCGGCGCGCGACAGCCGCATGGTTGTCGCTGAACGCCTCTTTTCGTCACTTCGTCTGCTTGTCGGCCCCCGTGAACGCCCTGACGCCAATTTCCTTGCCGCCTGAGTCCTTGGGCACCTCGTCGACGAGGATCGTGTCTGCCCTGTAGTCTTCGTAGAACTTGCCGGCTAATACCTGCTTGGAAGGCGGCTCCACGGTGTCCATCCCCGTGATGAGGAAACGTTCTCTATCGACGTACCACGTCTGCTTGTGGTCCTCAGATTCGATTTCAACCTTGTAAACCTTGCGGCCTGCGAGGTCGGACTGCCCGGCTGCGCCAATTTCTTTCACCTCATCCTTGACGAACTTCACCGGGTCGGCGGCGAACCGCATGGTGAAGAAGGGGTCGTGCATTGCCGTCACGACGCCCTGCAACTGTGTCGCGGCGCTGGCGGGATCCCTCTCGACCGCCGGGTCCGACTCGACGGAGAAGGTGCCGAAACCCGTCTTGGTGAAAATGCTGAACTGCGTCCCTCTCTTGCCGGGCCCGGCCTCAATAGGCTTCTTGTACGCTATCGCGTAAGTGCCCCCGAGGCCCGCGACCACGTCGCTGCCCTTTCTGCCGGTGACCGTCCCCTTCTCATAGCACGATTTCATGGCCTTATAGGTTTCGGCGCACTTGAGCAGGACCTCCTGGGCGGTGAGTTCTTCGGCTGCGGCCTTGGCGGCCGGGGCCGTGTCGCGAGCCGCCAGCTGATTCTCCGCCCTGGTCCCCGGCGCGTTCTCTTTCGGCGCCGACGCCGCGACCGGGTCTCGGCCGTACGCGTAGACACACGCCATGAGAATCGACAAAGCCGCTGTCTCCAACAGCCCCCTGCGTGCCATTTCGTCACCTCCACAATGCTTTCTGCCACCGCCGTGCCGTTCCTGTGCGGGCAAACAATGCTACATTGCTGACTGGAAACGCGCAAAGCGAAAACTCACAGGCGTGGCGAACCCCCTGAGCCGCATAAGGCCGGCCGGACAACGGCGTCGCTGCCTGCCGCCGGGGAAAAATGAAGGCCGCGGCCACAATATGAGGCCGCGGCCGCTTCTGTTTGAGAAAACGCCGGCCGCGTTCGCGAGCGGACTACGGGACGCTGCCAGAATCGCTACTGGGCCCGGGGCCTTGGGGTTGCGCCGGGGGCATCCGCGGCATCGCCATCTCGGTCGCCCCCTCGGGCAGTGTGAACGAGAGCGCGTCGGTTTCCTTGCCCGAGGCGTCCTTTGGCATCTCGTCGAAGAGGGCCTTGTCGACGATGAGGGTCATCTCGGCCTTCCCCGGCGCCTCCTGCGAATCTAAGTTCATCTCCATCTTGAGGCCCACGAGGTTGAACTTCGCCTTGTCGAAATACGAAAAAACGGTCGCCCCGTCCTGCTGCTCGTAATCGATCTCGTAGACCTGGCGGCCTTCGAAATCGGCGGTCTTGAGGTCCGAAACCTTCGTGACGCCCTCCGTTACGAAGGAGTAAGGATCATCGGACATCGCCATTCCGGCGGCCGGGAAGCCCTTGGCCAGAAGCGCGGGGGTAAGCCCCGGGCGTTTCATGTACTGGTTCCTGTCGCGAAAGAGTATCGTCGTGTCGCCGGCATCCGAGAACACGGTGATGTTCTCCGGGCCGGACATCTCGAGTTTCACGGTGCCGGGCCGTTTGAACGCGACGGTGAGGCGCATCTCCTGCTTCATCTGTTTGCCGCCGATGTCGGCCGACATGGAAGAGTGGGACTCCTCGTAATAGGTCTTCGCGGCTTTATAGGCCTCGGCGGATTTCTTGAGGACGTCCTCGGAGGTAAGGGAGGGCGCGGCCTGCGCGGCGCCCGAACCGGTGGAGGCAAGCGCGGCGGGGAGTTTCGAAGCGGTGGAGGCGAGCGCGGCGGGCTGTGACGCTCCAGCGGCGGGTTTGGCCGCCGGGGCCGGCGCCGTCTCCGCGGCTGCGGCAAAAACTGTCAGCGAGAAAACTAAAAGCACGGCAACAATGATCCTCGACATTGCCCCGGTCCTTTCAGTTAAGGGGCGTCCTTGGGGGCACGCGGCCGCCACGCGCGGCCGGCCTCAAGACTGGTTATCAGATGCTATGCACCCGGCCCATGGCCGAACCGGGGGCGACGCCGCGGGCGGACGAGACGCGTTCGCCTAAAGCCGCCGGGAGCGAAGGCGCGCGGCGCGCTCGCTTACTTCTGCGGCGCCGTGCCCGCCGAATCGCTCGACGGGGCGGGCGGTTGAAGAGCCCCGGGCTGCTCGACTTCGGCCGGCTGCTTGACCTCCGCGGCGCCCGACGGAAGCGCGAAGGCGAAGAAGTCGACTGCCTTGCCGGAGGCGTCCTTGGGCAGTTCGTCAATCAGTATCTTGTTGACCGTCACGGACACGAGCGTTTTCTGCACTGATTCCCCGTCGGGCGCCGTGATGTCCGCCTTCACGCCGACGAGGTAGGATTTGGCCTTGTCAAGGAAATAGGAAATGTTAGTGCCCGGCTCCGGCTCGAAATCGACCTGGTAAACCGGCCTGCCGCCGAACTCGGTCTCCTTCACCGCCTCCTGGCCGGTCATTCCCTGCGTGAGGGATCCGCACGGGTCGTCGGAGATCGCCGCGCCTATTACCGGAAACTGGTTCTGCAGGCCGCGCGCGAGGTCGTCAAGTCCAACGGTCTGCTTTGCATACTGGTTCTGGTCGCGGTCGAGGGCGGTGAGCTGTCCGTTGTCGTAGAAAAGGGTATCGTTGACTCCCTCGGAGAGGAGGATCTTCACTGTCGAGGGCCTCCTGAAGCCGGCCGCGATGTGGAATTTCTCCTCCTGGCGCTCGGCGCCAGCGATCACGACGAGGTCGAAATCGGACTCCTCGTAATAGATCTTCGCCGCCTTATAGACCTCCGCGGCCTTCTTGAAGAGATCAGTCGAGGTGGCCTTGCCCGACGAAGGCGCTGAGGACGAAGGCGCCGCCGGCGCGGGCGTCGCCGCGACAGGAGACGCGACGGCCGATGAGGTCGCAGGCGTCCGGGCCGGAGTCGCCGCCGCGACTGCCGACGAGGTCGCAGGCGTCTGGGCCGGCGTCGCCGCCGCATACAGGACGTACGCGAGGCCCGAAATGGCCGCCGCCGCCACCAGACCGAAGTAAACCTTTCGCATTTTTAAGTCCTTTCCAGCTCCGGCCCCGGCTTCGAGCGTGCCCCTCCGCACTGCGCGGCTCGGGGCCCCGGCCTGGCCAACCGTCTCACCATTATAGACTCCCCGCATGGAAATCAATTCAAGAAACGCGTCCCGGAGGGAGTCCGACGCCTGCGGCGGGCCTTAAAGCACGGACGCGTCACTTCTTAAGGCGCGCCGCCAATTCCCCCGTGACGAGGCCCGCCTTGCCGGCCGAACCCAAAACGCCAAGTTTCCGCTTCACGAGGGCCTTCACCGCTTCGCGTCCCGAGAGCATGTAGTCGCGCGGCTCGAGCGCTCGCGGGTTCTCGACGAAGTACTTCCTGATATTCGCGACCATAGCCATGCAGAGGTCGGTGTTGACATTCACCTTGCAGACGCCCATCTTCGCGGCGCGCGTGATCATCTGTTCGGGAACGCCCTTCGCGCCGGAGAATCCGGCGCCGTACTCGTTTGCAAGCTCCACGTATTCCTCGGGCACCGACGACGCGCCGTGAAGGACCAGCGGTAAGCCCGGCAGGCGCTTCCTGATCTCGGCGAGGCGCTCGAAATCGAGCCTCGCCTCCCCGTCGAACTTGTACGCGCCGTGCGCGGTGCCGATCGCCACGGCGAGCGAGTCGCAGCCGGTTTCCTCGACAAACCGCCGGGCCTCGGCCGGGTCGGTATACGAAGCCTCTCTCGGGCCCACGATGACCGAGCCTTCGCTGCCGCCGATCTTGCCCAGTTCCGCCTCTACGGGGACGCCCCTCGCGTGCGCGTACGCGACTACGCGCCTCGTGACGGCGATGTTCTCTTCGAGCGGGCGAGCCGAGGCATCGATCATCACCGACGTGTAACCGACGTCGACCGCGGTCTTACATGTCTCGAAGTCCTCGCCGTGGTCGAGGTGAAGCGCGATCGGCAGCCCCGTGGCCTCCACCGCCGCTTCGAGGAATTTCCTGAGATAAACGGGCGTGATCTGCGCCAGGGCCTTGCTGCAGGCCTGAAGGATGACCGGTGAATTGTCTTCGGCGCAGGCTTCAGTGATCGCCCTGATGCCTTCGAGCCCGTTTATGTTGAACGCGCCGACTGCAAAGCCGTGCGCGTATGCAACCTTGTACATCTCCCGCGTACCGATAAGCGGCATCTGTGCTCCTTTACGAACTCAAAAAATCAGGGGACTCGCCCTGAGTCCCCCGACTCTTCATGCAGTCGCGGCCCGTTTAGCTTTTCCTCGACTTTGCGAGTTCGGCCTTCACGAGGTCGGCCTTGCCGGCGGCGCCGAGGACGTGCAGTTTGTGCTTCACAACCGCCTTTATCGCGTCGCGGCCCGGGCCGAGGTACTTGCGCGGGTCGAACTCTTCCGGGTGCTCGAAAAACACCTTGCGGATGGAGGCCGTCATCGCGAGGCGCAGGTCCGTGTCGATGTTCACCTTGCAGACGGCCATCTTCGAGGCCTTCGTAATCATGTCCTCCGGGACGCCCTTGGCGCCCGGCATCTTGCCGCCGAACTTGTTGCAGGTGTCGACGTGCTCCTGCAGGACGCTCGACGCCCCGTGAAGGACTATCGGGAAACCGGGCAGTTTCTTCTGTATCTTCTCGAGGCGTTCGAAGTCAAGCGTCGGCGTGCCTTTAAACTTGTACGCGCCGTGCGACGTTCCTATCGCGATTGCAAGCGAGTCGCAGCCGGTCTCCTTCACGAACCGCTCGGCCTCTTCGGGATTGGTGTAAGTCGCGTCCCTCTCGGCGACCTTCACGGCGTCCTCGATGCCGGCGAGCTTGCCCAGCTCCGCCTCGACCGGAACCCCCTTCGAGTGCGCGTAGTCGACGACTTCCTTGGTGATGCGGATGTTCTCGTCGAGGGGGTTCTTGGAGCCGTCGATCATGACGGACGTGAACCCCGTGTCCACGCAGTCCTTGCATATCTTGAAGTCCTCGCCGTGGTCGAGGTGCATGGCAATCGGCAGGTCCGCCGTCAGAAGCGCCGCCTCGATGAGTTTCATCAGGTACTCCTGGCGGGCATACTTGCGGGCGCCCGCGGAGACCTGGAGGATGAGCGGCGCGTTCTCCTCCCCGGCCGCGTCGACGATCCCCTGGACGATCTCCATGTTGTTGACGTTGAAGGCGCCGACGGCGAAGCCGCCGCCGTACGCGACCTTGAACATCTCCCTCGTTCCCACAAGAGGCATGAGTGCTCCTTTCGTTCGACCCCAGCGCAGAGGAAAAATCAGCCTACAACTATATTTACGAGCCGTCCCGGCACAACGATGACTTTTCGCACGGCCTTCCCGGCCAGCGCCTTGGCGACCTTGTCATCCGCCATGGCCGCGCTCTTCATGTCCTCTTCGCCGGCGTCGGCGGCGACGACCACCTTGCCGCGCAGCTTCCCGTTAACCTGCACGGGCACCTCGATCTCGTCGACCTTCGCGGCCTCGGCGTCAAACGCCGGCCACGGCGTCCGGAAGATGGACGGCTCGCGCCCGAGCATCTCCCACACCTCCTCGGCGAGGTGCGGGACAAAGGGGCTCATGAGCTGCGTCGCCGATTCGAGGGCAAACCGCATGACCGCGGGCGACGCCTCCTTGCCATGTTCCTTCAAGAGGTTCAGGAATTCCATGAGCGCCGCGACGGCGGTGTTGAAGTGCCACGAGTCCTCGATGTCGTGGGTGACCTTGCGGATGGTCTGGTGCGTGCGGCGGTTGACGATCCGGTCGGCGCCCGTTAATCCCGCGCCCGCGGCGCTATACGCCGCGACGCCCCTCACGAGGTCGAGGTTTTCGGTGACGGTTTCCCAGAACTTCTGGATAAACCGTGACGCGCCGAGGATGCCGCGGTCGCTCCACTCCGCGTCCTTCTCCGGCGGGCCGATGAAGAGCGTGTAGAGCCGCTGCGTGTCCGCGCCGAATTTCGCGATGATCTCGTCGGGACTGACGACGTTGCCTTTGGACTTCGACATCTTTTCGAGATGCCCGGCGGGCGTCTTCTTCGTTATCATTCCCTGGGTAAAGAGCGCCTCGAACGGCTCCTGAAACCCGACGTGCCCCGCGTCGTAGAGCACCTTCACGATGAAGCGGCTGTAAAGAAGGTGCAGCACCGCGTGCTCGACGCCGCCTATGTACTGGTCTACGGGGAGCCACTTGTCGACGAGCACCTTGTCAAACGGCCTCTTGTCATCCCGCGGCGACAGGTACCGTAGAAAATACCAGCACGAGCAGAGCCACTGGGCTATCGTGTCCGTGTCGCGCCGCGCGGGGCCGCCGCACTTCGGGCACTTCGTGACGACGAATTCGCCCACGTCGGCAAGCGGGCTATGGCCCGACGGCTTGAAGTTGACCTTTTCAGACGGCGGCAGAAGCACCGGAAGGTCGCGCTCCGGCACGGGCACAGTCCCGCATGAATCGCAGTGCACCATCGGGATCGGCGCGCCCCAGTAGCGCTGCCGAGACATGAGCCAGTCGCGGATCCGGTACGAAACCGCCGGCCCGCCGATGCCCTTGTCGGCCAGATATCGCGTGACCTTGCCGATCCCGTCGAGGTTTCCCACGCCGTCAAATGGGCCGCTGCGAACCATGACCCCTTCGTCCACATAAGCCTCGGTCATTTCGTCCGCGTCGAGCGTCTCGCCCCTTGGCTCGATGACGACCTTGATGGGAAGGCCGTACTTTTTCGCGAACTCGAAATCGCGCTGGTCGTGCGCCGGCACGGCCATTACTGCGCCGGTGCCGTACTCCATGAGGGCGTAGTTGGCGACCCACAGCTGAACCTTTTCGCCGTTAACGGGGTTTACGACGTGGCGCCCGGTGAAGACCCCCTCTTTCTCAAAGTCCGCCGCGGCGCGCTGCATCGGGCGGATGTTCTTCGTCCGTTCGACGAAGGCGAGAACCTCGCGCTCGTACTTAGTGCCTGCGACGAGTTTCCCGATGAGCGAATGCTCGACGGCAAGCGACATGAACGTCACGCCCCATAGCGTGTCCGGCCGCGTCGTAAATATCGGCATCGCGTCGCCCGTTTCGGCGACCTTGAACTCGACGCGCGCCCCCTCGCTGCGGCCGATCCAGTTCGCCTGCATCTGCCGGACGCGGTCCGGCCACTTGTCGAGGAGCTTCAGGTCGTCCAAAAGCCTCTGGGCGTATTCGGTGATCTTGAAGAACCACTGCTCGAGGTCCTTCTGAACGACCTCCGTGCCGCAGCGTTCGCAGCAGCCGTCGACCACTTCCTCGTTGGCCATCGCGGTCTGGCAAGAGGGGCACCAGTTGACGGGCGCCTTCTTGCGGTAAGCGAGGCCGCGCTCGTAGAGTTTCAGGAACACCCACTGCGTCCACTTGTAGTAACCGGGGTGGCAGGTGGCGACCTCGCGGTTCCAGTCGTAGCCGACGCCCCATACCTCGAACTGGCGCTTCATCTTCACGATATTCGAGTAGGTCCACTCGGCGGGGTCGGCATTCTGTTTTAGCGCGGCGTTTTCCGCCGGAAGCCCGAAGGCGTCCCACCCCATGGGGGTGAGGACATTGTGCCCCTTCTTAATCATGTAGCGGACGACGACGTCGCCGATGATGTAGTTGCGGCCGTGGCCGACGTGAAGGGTGCCGGACGGGTACGGAAACATCGTCAGGCAGTAATACTTGGGCTTTTTCGAGCGCATATCGGCAACGAAGAGGCCGGTGTCGGCCCAGTACCGCTGCCATTTGGGCTCGATTTCAGCGAAGTTATACGACCTCTGCGCGGCCATTAGTGTTTCTCGTACTGCGACAGGTTTCGGCGACGACAGGAATCGGTAGATGATACGGAAAACAGCAAGTTTTTCAACAGAAATAGGCGTGAAACGACGCAGCGGAATCACCGCAGGGGGAATGCCAAGAGACCTTTGAGGCGCATATGCATGCAGATGCACGCATATCTCAACTGACGAGTTGTGCCGTCACAAGCGGCGGACTCAGTACTCTCGCCAGTCTAACCGAGTTGATTGGTCCGATTGCTGGCGGCACCATTGGTTTGGTTCGCCTATCCGCCGGTGTGCCGCTACAAAGAACGCATGAGAAAAGGTACGGCTTACTCCTGTGATGCCGCGAGCGGCAAGGTGCCGCTTGACAGACGTGAGTCGTGTGGGTGAAATCAGAGACGCGAACTTATGGCGGGCTGTCACGTCGATTGCCGGCAAGCGAAACACCTCAGGCCATAGGAGCCTACATACCGCATGCGCCTGTATCTTGTCAATCCCTCCAATCCGCTCGTCAGCATCGTCAAGGTCAAAGAGAGCCGCTGGAACCGCTACCGCCTGTGGAAGCCGCTGGGGCTTATGGTTCTGGCGGGCCTGACCCCTCCGGATTGGGAAATCACGATTGTGGACGAGAACACCGGCGTACCTGATTACCGGGCGATGCCGCGGCCGGACTTAGTGGGAATCACGGCATTCACCTCGCAGGCCAGCCGCGCATACGAGGTGGCGGCCGAGTTCAGAAGCATGGGCGTGCCCGTCGTCATGGGCGGCATTCACGCGACAATGTGTCTTGACGAAGCAATGGAGCGCGTGGATGCGGTGGTTACCGGGGAAGCCGAGGGCGTATGGGCAAAGGTCTTGGAGGACGCGCGGCAGGGGCGCCTCGCGCGGCGGTACGACGGGGGGCTTGCCGAGATGGACCGGGTGCCGGCCGCCCGGCATGACCTCTTGGACGGAGGATATGCGTTCGGCACGATTCAGACCACGCGCGGCTGCCCCTTGAACTGCGACTTCTGCAGCGTGACGGCCTTCAACGGGCGGCGCTACCGGCAAAGGCCCGTTGCGGACGTCGTGCGGGAGTTTGGGTTGATTCGCGAGAAGCGTGTCTTAGTGGTGGACGACAATCTCATCGGCACGAGCCGGGAACACCTCGAACGCGCCAAGGACCTGTTTCGGGCGATGATCAAAGCGGACCTCGGCAAGGAATGGATCGCCCAGGCCACTATCAACATCGCCGATGACGAGGAACTCCTGGCGCTCGCCGCGAAGGCGGGGTGCAAAGGCGTGTTCGTCGGCTTTGAGTCGCCGACACCGGAAGGCCTCCAGGAACTCGGCAAGAAATTCAACCTGCTCAAAGGGCGGGATTTCCGCGCCTCGGTGCAGCGCATACACCGGCACAATATCTTAGTCGTGGGGTCCTTTATCATCGGTTTGGACGTAGACAAGCCAGGCATAGGCAAGCACACGGCTCGTGTGGCCCGCCGGTACGGCGTGGACAACCTCAACACGCTGTTCCTGACGCCGCTGCCCGGCACGCGTCTGTGGGACAGGATGAAATCGGAGGGGCGCATCGTCCTCAATACTTTCCCGGAGGACTGGAAGTATTACACGTTGACATTTCCGGTGTCCCGGTACAGGAGTCTGTCGCTGGATAAGGCAATTGAAGAGATGGTCACCTGCGACCAGTATTTCTACTCCGTGCGGCACATTATTCGCAGGGTGTGGGGCAACTTGTGGCGATGGTCCAATCCGCTGATCACATTGGTGGGCAATCTTTCGTACAGGAGTAACCTCAAGATGGCCCGCAAGACGTACGAGGACTTGAAGCGCCGACACGGCAAACGATACGTCAGATGACTCCGGGACAGACCGGACAGAAACGACGCGGGCTTAGGGACTCCCGCCCGGGGCACGGAACACAGGAGGCCTGCCCTACGTCGCCTTCCATGAGGCTGGAGGAAGAGGGGCGAGGCCGGGGACTTCGCGCGGCTCAGCCGAAAAGTTCGCCACGACGCGGGTGCCGTCGGCAAACGTCGTAGCCTGGACTGAGCCGTCGGCGGCGAGCGTTTCGTGGGAGACGAGGGGAAGTTTGCCAATTCTTCCGTGCAGGCGCGCGACGGGAAGGGCGATTTCGAGGGCTTCTTTCACTTCCGGCATGTCGAGATTGTAGCGGTAGAGTTCGGTACCTTTGGACATGGCGCCTTCGATAAAGGCATACTGCGAGCCGAAGGGCATGACGTTTGGCGGGAAGCCCGCGAGGGCGTCCGCGGCCGCCTGAAGGCGCGCGTATCCGCCGCCGAGGGGGAAATAGCGCTTCTCCCTGTTGCCCTGGCTGCGGTGATGAGGATTATTGTAATTGTCCACTTCCCACCAGTCGTGAATCATCGAATCGTGGTACACAAGCGCCGTCATCGGCACGGCGTACCAGTTTTCGTGCACGGGCAAGGCGATCTTCACCGAGCCGATGTCATAACTCGGCGCCGCGTGCCCCCAAAAGCCCTCCGACGAAACGACAAGCCCCCGACGCGTCCCCGTTGCGAGGACCTTTCGTCGCCAGGCCGCGTCGCCGCGGCGGTCGAGAGGGTGGTCCGGATGAAAGCACTCGATCCCGTCGCGGCTCGCGGTCACGTCGAAATGATGCCCCGTGAAACCGGCCATGCGTTCGTCCTGGATGCGGTTTGAGATCGCGACCTGCCGTACGGGACAGGCGCGGACCCACTTAATCCGGTCGATCTGCCAGCCGCCGAACGGCTCGCCGGCCGCGCTGAGGGCGACGTCGGGACCGTCGGCGGGGACATCTTCCGTCCACATCCACCCCGCGGAAAGATATCCGAGGTCGGCGAGAAGCCCGAGGTGCTTTCGTATGTCGATGGGCGGGCGGCCGCCCATGAGGTAGCCTTCAACGATGTTGCCCATGGCGAGCGGGTAGACGAACGCGCGGTCGAAGCCCATGGGCTTGAGGCGCTTGAATGACGCCGCGTAGTCGAGGTCCGCGTCCTGGCAGTAGCCGATAAAGCACATGAGCGCGCCGAATAGTTTCTCCACGTTCGGCCGGGCGGCGATCTTCTCTTCCCACGTGACGAGATTCCCGCGGTCGCGAACGTATTCCCGGTACGAGCGACAGATAGACGTGAGGTCCGGGTCGACGAAGCGCAGAAGCACGCTTCGGTCGTATTTCATGGCGCCAAGCGACGGGTCCATAACCGCCGCGGCGCACACGCGCCCGTCGGGCGTTCTCTCAAACCAGATTCGCGCGTCGTGTTCGTCCTCAACAATCGTGAGGAGCGCGTCGCGCTCTGCGACCGCCGCGAAAAAAGGCACCGTGAAGCCGCCGTGCCCCTCGCGATGGAAACTGAAGTTAAAGGGGCCGCCGGTGCCTTTGTGCCACACCCCCTGGTTCTTTGGAAGGGCTATGGGAAGCGCGGCCACGCCTTCAGGACGAAAGGCCCCCGGCAGCGAAGAGCTCGTGACGGTCGAGCGCGCCGAAAGCGCCGTAATCCGAAGGCCGTCCGAGGCGAGTTCGCAGCGAATGGCGAGTTCGCCCGCGGGGCCTTTACGCATAACGATAAGCGCGCGGTCGCCGAGGCGCTCGACGGCGCCGGACTTCCTTTCAAAGGCGACCGCCCGCGCGGACATTTCGCGCGCCCGCGTCGGGTCGAGGCCAAAGAAAACGCCGTCCGCTCTCGAGCCGTCGGCCAGGGCCGTTTCGGGATCAAGGACCCATCGCGTCTCCGTACGGCGATTCACGAGCGCCACGGAGTCAGCCGCTTTGCTGACGGTCAGCTCGATTTCCTTGTTGCGAATGGTCGGCACGTTTCGGTCACCCCCGACAAGAGTAATGTGCGAATCAGGCGGATGGTCGGCCCAAAGGCATGGAGCGATTCTATCCGTCGCTCTTCCCCCGGCAAGGGCTTTCGCAGGGCCGGCGGCATGTGGCAAACGCGGCGGGCGCCCGATATAGTATGGCCGCAGAGACGCATGCAGGAGCCGGGCGAGCCGGGAAAAGACGCATGGATTCGAGGAAGCGCAGCGTAGCGAGTGACGCCACCGCCGTGTTCGGGCTGACACAGCGGCAGCTCCAGACGATCCTCGACGAGATCGCCGGCGAAAAGGTCGCGGCGTTCACCGTCGCGGTAAACTACGAGGTGCGAGGCCACCGCGGGTACAGCGCTGATAAGATCATTCCGACGTTCTCGTGGACCGCAAAGTCCGGCCGCACGGGCGAAACGACGGTTTTTGTCAAGTGGTTCAGGACCGCGGGGCCGCACGAGGCATACCATTACGAGTGGCTGGCGCGATGCCATGCGCCGATTCCGCGGATGTACGGCAGCCTCGTGACGCCCGACAAGAGAGAAATGATATTCCTCGAGCATCTTGATTACGTTGACGCCATGCATCCCTTCGACGCGTTTCTCCTCGACGCGGAGAAGTTTCCAAAGTTCCTCCAGGCTGTCGCAAGGTTCAACGCGGTCAAGGCGCCCGCGGAATACGTCAACTCGCTGCCGAAGTGGAAGTGCGCAGAGGCGCTCGAAGGCGCGCAGTCGACACTCGAGAGTTTGTGGAGTCACGCGGCAGAAGGTGACCTTGGAGACCAGCTCGCGCGCCTGTGCGCAAAGCACAAGGAGAAACTTGAGCGGCTCAAGGCCCTTGTGAAGGAAGTCGCCTCGCCCATCGACCTCATGGAGGCAGGCCTTTGCCACAACGATCTCTCGCCTGACAGCACGTGTTGGGACCCGCGCACGGGAGAGGCGGTCGTCATCGACCTCGAGTCGGTCGGAATGGGGCCGAGGTTTCGCGATGCCGCCAAATACCTTGGCGCGCCTGACGAAGTGCTGCGGCGGTGTCTGCCGCAGAAGGAACTTGTCCGCCACTACCTCGGGGAGTACGCGCGTGCGGGAGGGGTGGACGCGACGGTCGACCAGTTCATAGCCGAGGCGCGTCCGCTCTGGCTCGCAGGCATTCTCGAGATGATGTGGTTTTCGCTCGCGAGGGCGATCGACGGCCGAGTCGACTGGACCGAAGATGCCGGCGAGGGGCGGCGGGCATTTCGCGAAGACCTCTACAATACTATCAAGGCGCTCATCGGAGAAGTATTATGAGCACGGCGGCCAACTCGAGGCAGAATATGCGAGTGTCGCCGAGCGCGGCCGAGTCCGGCCCAGCGGATTGAAGGCGCCAACGTGGAGATCCAGGTTTTCCAAGCATCTGAAAAGGACTACGCGGCAGTCCGGAACCTCGTGAGGTTCCATATCTATGAGTTCCGGCAAAAGGCGACATCAGAGTACGCCGGCGGGTTCCCTTCCCATCCCAAGGTTCGCCAAGCTTTTTGCTTGACATCTCTCGAAGAGCAGACTACAAGAGCGCGTAGCAATCGGTCATATAGACTGCCCGAAGTCCCATCACGACGTGACCTCTTTCACAAAGGAGGAAACCATGTCTCGTAAACCGGCGCCTCTCACCGCAGTCTCCATGTGCTTCTTTGTGCTCGTTAGCTCTGTCGCGACAGCCCAGAGTCTCCAAGATGTAGCGTACTACGGTTGTGACGAAGGCTCCGGCATAGTGCTGGGAGACTCGGTGGGAGCCTATGATGGTACTTGGGTAGGAACCCCTCAGTGGACGAGCACAACACCGATGGAAGGGCATTGCATCGGTCCATTCTCCGCTGCGAACTACGTCGTACTTCCGAATGAGGTGCTCAGTGACCGACAAGAGGGCAGTATCTCCTTTTGGATATATCTGACATCCTGGGGGCCTTCGGGCATAGCCGCGAGAGTGCCCCTCTCATGGTACGAAGGCGCGGGAATCTACGGCTATATTTCAATAGGTTCCTCGGTTGGGCCATCGCAGGGTTCAGTGAGTTTCAATCTGAATGGAGAAGACATCTCGACTGGCGCTGGTCTGATACAGTTGGGGCAGTGGCACAAGATTGAAGTCGCCTGGGACGGCACAACACGAAGGATTTTCGTGGACGGTGTTCTGGAGGCGGATTTCGCCAGCAGTGCCACATTTCCTCCAGTGTCCTCCGTCACGTTGGGGAAGTACGTTGCGCTCAGCGGCTACTATGTCACAGGCTACGTGGACGAGGTTGCGATTGGGGCAGGGGACGGTGGCGACGACTTCATGTGGGGCATTTGCCTACACCAATATGGCCCGGGTATGGATGCCAGCAAGTTTGCGACGCACACGCATGCACTGGTTGGGACGGGGGGGTTCGCCAAGTTTTGGCTGAACTGGGGGACTGTGCAAGAGATAATGCCTAAAGATTGCCAGGTTACGAAAGACCAGGTCACGGAAGATATGATAAATGCTTACGCAGAAGGGAACAACGCAGCCTTGGAGGCTTTGGGCTATGATTTCGAAATCGACTGGAGACTTTACGACGAGATAGTGCTGCAGTTGGGCAATAATGATAGGAAAGTTGAGTGTTTTCCCTGGGTCTGTGACGGCGGGACGGCCGCAACCCCCAAATTGTCGACTGGAAGTTCCGAGCTGGACGACATACTGATTAGCATGTATGGGGGGCT
>Ga0315277_10002863_pt1 | contig 23708 bp, 15 predicted proteins | sample YL17G05_15_MG_FD_203695 | JGI IMG/M metagenome (GOLD analysis project Ga0315277, IMG submission 203695) | Sediment microbial communities from Yellowstone Lake, YNP, Wyoming, USA - YL17G05_15 | ecosystem: Environmental > Aquatic > Freshwater > Lake > Sediment | place: USA: Wyoming | collected... | reverse complement strand
AATCAGCACTGCATCAACCTCTCCGATGCGGCCTCCATGCACGAGCGGCGCGTGTACGCGACGGTCGTGGCGTCCACCCGGCACTCGTTCCAGGATCTCTCGGTCACGGGGACGGTGTCCGTCGGGTCGACCACCTTCACGGACACGAACGCCAAGTTCTTCTCGAACGGGGTCCCCGTGGGGTCGGTGATCCGGCTCCAGTCCCCCGCCTCGGTCGAACTGGCGGACGTCGCCCGCACGGAACTCATCATCGCCTCCGTGACCTCCGAGACCACGGTCAGCCTGGTCTCCCCCGTCACCCAGGGGACCCTCGTGACGGGAGAGGCGGTCGGGTCCGGGACCGGGGCCCAGACGAACTTCCAGCTCAACGCCACGACGAACGTCATCCCCTCGAGCGTGGTCATGTACCTCGATGGGGTCCGGGTGGATTCGACGGACTACACCGCCAGCGTGAACGGCGTGGTGGTCTTCCTGAATCCGCCGGGGCTCGGGGTGGCCGTCACCTCGGACTACGAGGTCTCGACCATCACGGGGATCCAGTACACGGTCGAGAGCCAGGACCTCACGAACTTCGAGATCGCCAAGGACGTCGCGGCGGCGGCGGAGGGCTACGCCAGCCGCCGGATCACCGTCACCTTCGCCGACAAGGCGGTCGTCGAGGGCAACACGGAGGCCGAGCCCTACTACTTCAACTGCGCCCTGGCGGGCCTGGTATCGGCCCTCCCGCCGAACCAACCCATCGCCAACATCCCCATCCCGGGATTCACGGCGGTCAAGCACCTCCGGAAGTTCACGGAGACCCACTTCGGCATCATGGCCGCGGGCGGGGTCTCCGTCATCATCCAGGACCGCGACACGTCGCCGATCGTCCTCCGGAACTGGATGACGACCGACATGATGAACGTGAACACCCGCGAGTGCTCGATCGTCCAGATGGCGGACTACTACTCCAAGTACCTCCGCCGGAACGTCTCTTCCATCGCGGGCCGGTTCAACATCACTGAGGACTACATCGACAATATGCTCCGGCCGGCGATCAACGGCGTCAACCGGGAGATGATCACCGCGGGGTTCGCGGGAACGGGCACCCAGATCATCTCGATCGAGCAGTCGACGGTCCAGAAGGACCAGATCTTCGTGGTGGAGGAGCTGGAGCTCTTCGCGCCAGCTAATAAAATAATAATTACCGTAAGAATCATCTGATCAGGGGTTCTTGGCTCCAGCGGCTCGGATATACTCCGCCGCTCGCACTAGCCTGTCGGGGTCATCCTTAAAGCACCCGAGGCCATAGTTGCATCCACCGCAGAGAAGGCCCCTGATGGCGCCGGTTTTGTGGTCGTGGTCGACGGCCAACCTGCGCCCACCCCGCGGAGCCAAGCCGCATATAGCGCAGACGTTTCCGCACGAAGCTGCCATCTTTTCGTAATCCTTGAGGGTTAAGCCGAACTGTCTTTTGAGCGCCCGCTCGCTTAGCTTTCGCAGCGTCTCTGGCCTCCTACGCGGATCGCTGAGTCTTCGCGCGTCGACGGCCCGCTTTCTTTCCATGTTTTCAGGTTTCCTCCAGTATTCTCTCTGCCATTGATTGACACGCTTCCGATATTCGGCGTCTTTTTTTAGCCTCTCCCGGCGCCTAACGTGATAACCGACACGCCTGCGCCATTCCCTGGCCTTCTCAAGGGTCAGCGCCTTAAATGTTGGGTCTCCGTGGTATTTCTTTCTTCGGTTGGCCAAATAGCGGACGCGGGTGTCACCTTCCTTTAGCCGCCTCTTGTGGCGCGCCAGGATAACCAGCCGAGCCTCAGGGTCTTGGTACCTCTCTTTGGCTTTGGCATTGATCGTTTCTCGGTTGCGGTCTACGTACTCGGCCCTCTTCTTGAGGATCTTGGCCCTATACCGGAAGTCTTCCGCGTAACGCCTTTTTCTTCCCGCGTTGTAGCAGGCCTTGCAGATTCCGCTCCTCGGGCAGTCCCGTGATCCTCCACAGTTCCGGCACGCCTTTTGGGGAGAACGATCCTTTTCCACCGGGGTATGATACCACACAAGAAGACAGGAAGACTGGCCTATGCCGCAGAATGAAGGGATTCAGGGTCTCGCGCGTTGGAATTTCCGCACGCAACACGTGCAAAGGGAGCTCGAGCCCCAGGACTTCATCAACGCCGCGACGGTCCTCATCGCCGCGGGCCCTCCCCGGATCGTGTCCCCCGGCGAGCTCGTGGGGATCTCGGGGGCCGACCAGAGGCTCCAGGCGACGTACCTCTTCCCGATCGGGGTCGTGGAGAACTTCACGCTGGTGTCGAACCGCCAACTCCAGATCCTCTTCGAGATCGGCTCAAAGCGGCAGTTCTACATCCCCGGCCGTGTGGTGCCCCAGATCTCTCTCGCGCGGACGCTCTTCAACGGGCCGAACATCCTCCGGGCGCTCTACGCCTACTACCCCCAGAAGTTCCTGCCGGCGCCGAACAGGCAGGTGCAGCTCACCCAGTTCTCCCCGAGCTCGATGTCGACGGTCGGGCAGTGCCCGGTCGCCGAGGTCCCCGGCTACGTGGACTTCTGGATGAACCTGAACAGCGACCTCTTCGACCGCCCGTTCGGCCTGCTCATGATCCTCAAGAACGACTGCAACCGGCCCTACGGGTCGATCTACCTGGAGAACGCCTTCATCAACAACCACCAGGTGACGGTGAACGCGAGCTCGACCCTCGTGGCCGAGGGCACGACCGTCCAGTTCGAGCGGGTCGTCCCGGTCGACGTGGGGGCCGCTGCCGTGGTGATCCGCGAGGGAGCCGGAACGTCCATTTTGACCCAGTGAACCCAGTTCAGAGGAGGCCATAGCCATGCCCAATCCGTTCCTGAAGCAGATGGGCCGTACCCATCACACCGCGCCGATGATGGATCTGCGCGGCACCGACGAGCGCCTGATCGCCCACTACGGGGGCATCGGCGTCCGGACGGGTTTCCAGGTCACGCCGACGGCCGTCCCGAGCCGGACGGTGATGGTGAGCCGGGGCGTGATCGTGGACCCCAACGGCAAGGAGTTCACGGTCGGCACCGACCCGTACCGGTCGGCACAGGACGCCATGAAGTCGCTCACCGCGGACTTCTACACGGTGAATGTCGACGAGCTCCTGACGGACGCCATCTACGACGGGATCGACCCGGCGGCGCACGCGATCCTGCTCACCATGGACGCGACCACCGAGACGTTCAAGGCCCACAAGATCACGGTCGCGGAGGTGGCGCTGGTCGCCGCGGGAGCGGTGGACCTGACGAGCGTGACGGCGGGCCTGGCCTACTTCGAGGCGGCCACCGTGGACCACGCCGCCCGGGGCCGGGTCAGCCGGACGAACCCGGACGCGCTGATCTCGGCGACGACCAAGGTCGCGACGGAGTTCATCCTCGCGGTCCTGGCGAAGAACGTCCTGGGCGCCCCCGGCGTGATCAACGCGGTCACGCTGAAGCGCGAGAAGGACGTCTGGGTCGACTTCAGCGCCCTGCCGTAAGGGCCGAGAGCGCCTCCTCTGGGCTTGAGTAGCGGAGCCCTCGGAAGAGCACCTCGTAGCACCCGGCTTCGGGGTGGAAGGTGCATTCCGAGGGCTCCCCGAGTTTGGAGAACCGGGTGGCCAGGTAGTCCTGGAAGTCCTTCTGGGTCTCCGGGTATGGATAGAACTGGAAGCGCATCCCCTCGGGGACGGGGAGGACGAAGACCTCGAAGAGGCCGGCAAGTTCGACGTGGGCGATGAACCCCTTGAGCGGCCTCACGAATACAGTAGAAAAAAGTCAGTCGAGAAAGTCAAGAAAGGAGCCCGCCATGGCAGACCAGCCCGCCCCGCCCGAGAAACCGAAGCCCGAACCCGAGAAGCTGGAGAACCGGTACATCCTCAAGTTCGAACCCGTCGGGGTCTTCTCCGAAACGGAACTCTTCGTGAAGGGGTTCCTTCGCGGGAAGATCTGGGTCAGCGACCAGACGACCGTCACCTTCCGCTCCCTGACGGGGGAGGAGACCGACAAGATCGACGAGGTCGTGAAGATCAAGCCGGGGATGAGCCAGCGGGAATACAACACCCAGACGACCTACTACAACCTGGCCTATGGCGTCGAGGCCATCGGCGAGGAGAAGCTGTCCGGGACGGCCGAGGAAAAGGTGAAGAGGCTCAAGTCCATGGCCTCCGCGGTTGTCGCCCGGATCAGCCTGGCGTGGCTCGAGTTCAACGGACACGTCGACGAGCTGTTCGTCGGGAAAGGAGGCCTCGAGCTCGCAAAAAAATCCTGAGATCCCCCGAGGCCGCACTCAAGACTCACCTTTCGCTCCGGGGGATCAGGTACGAGAAGGTCAGCGGGCTCGAGAGATTGGTCATGTACCAGGCGTATACCCAGGAACGGATGGCCAGGATGCACGAGGTCGCGGCCATCGTATATGCCCATTCCGACCCCCAGAAGGCCTCCGGGTTCCTGAGCCAGTGCATGGACGAGCTCTTCCCCGAGGCCGCACTCCAGAAAGACCTCTCGGTCGAGGCCAAGCAGAAGGAGCTCGAGGCCTTCTCGAGGAAGACGATCGCTCTCGTCCCGATCCCCGGAACCGAAGAAGGGTTCAGGCTGGAGATCTCGGAGAAGAAGGAGTGAGGTAGCCCGTGCCAGAGGATTCGCTGCGATACCGGATTGAGCTTGACACACAAGGCTTGGCGGGGCAACTCGCCAGCGTCCGGGACGTGATCGGCCGTGGCCTCGGCGGCGCCGCGGCGGGCGCGGTGGGCGGGGTCCAGATGGTCGGCGGGGCGGCGACCCAGCTCTCGGCCGACCTCATGGCCGGACAGCAGATGATCGCGGCGTCCATCCCCGCCCAGGTCTCCATGCTCGCCCCGGGCGGGATCGCCTCCACGACCCTCGCCAACGTGCAGGGGATGCCCCAGGGCTTCATGAGCGAGCTCGCCGCGTATACCGGGGCCACCAGGGCCCCTCTGGGCGTTTTCTCGGACCAATACGCCGCGGTCGCCCGCCAGAGACTCGCTGAGCGCATCCAGACGGGCGCCGGGGCCTTCACCACGGCCATGACGACGGCCGGCGCGGGAGCCATCATCGGCGGAATCATCGGCGGAATCGCGGTCCCAGGAGCCGGCGCTGGCCCCGGAGCCGCGATAGGCTCTTTCGTTGGGCCCATGCTCCTCGATCCGGTGATGAGGCCCTTCACCGAGGCCATGGAGATGCGGATGGCCGACCGGGCCCGGGTCCAGTCGATCTTCGGCTGGAACCAGTTCCGGGACGACGAACGGAACGCCATGGCCGGGTTCATGAGTGAGAGGTTCCGGAAGTCCCTCTTCGACCAGGAAGGGTTCAACCAGATCCTCCCCGCCGCCGCCAAGGCGGGCTTCTTCGCGGGGGTCCGGCGCGGAGACGTCGGTGGATTCCGCCGCCAGTTCGGCGCTGCGGAGAACTTCTTCGAGGAATCCCAGTTCACCCTCGGCGTGAGCGGTCCCGAGGGGATCATGGCGGCGGCCGAGCTCGCCAGGGGATTCCGTCGCGTGGGCGTCCGGGACCCCGGGCGGGCGGCGGGGATCTTCCGGCAGGCGAACGTCCTGGCGGCCGACATGAGAGCCATGGGCGAGTACGTGGACCCCATCGAGATGGCCCAGCAGCACCTCCAGGTCGGGCAGGCCGCCCTCCAGTTCGGCGTCTCTCCGCAGAGAGCCATGGAACTCTTTGGCTCCCAGGCGGCTATGACGAACCGCCTGATCCAGAGCGGGCAGATGAGCGAGGACGACATCGCCCTTCTCGGGGGGACCCCCGGAGAGGCCGCCCAGAGACTCACCTCGTCGGTCATGGCGACTCAGCGTCACCCGGTGTTCCGGGCCATGGCCCTCGCCTTCGGGTCGGCCGATCCGACGACGGGGACCGCCCGGATCAACCAGCAGGCCATGGAGTCGATCGGCGCCGGCCGGATGAGCTTCTCGGCCATGGCCGAGCGGATGAGCCAGCAGCTCGGCGTGGGCACCGGCGGGACGACGAAGATGATGACCCTGCTGGCCAACCAGCAGAAGCTCCAGAGCGACACCGTCGCCAACCAGGGCCAGATGCTCCGCGGCCTGACCGACGATATGCTCCGGCAGTCAGGGCTGGAGGTGACCGACGGGACCCGGATGTTCATCATGCAGAGGATGTTCGGGGTTGGGGAGGCGGAGTCGAGAGCCATGGTGGCCGGACTCCCCGGGCTCGAGGCGGACAAGAAGCGGCTCGCCGAGGAGAGCGTCAAGCTGGACTCGGACGTCAAGGGAGCGATCCAGACCCAGCATACGGGCGTGGTCCGAGAGGTCACCGAGGGCTGGCGCGGGCTCAAGGACGCCATCGGCGGGAAGCTGGACGCCCTCACGAAGTGGGTGTCCGACAAAATGGTCCCGCCGCTCGAGGTCTCCCGGGACCGGCTGGACTCCATGTACGAGATCATGAAGTCCACAGGATACCGCGGCGGGAGCCCTATCCAGGCTGGCCCGATCACCTTCGCCCCAGGGTACGACGAGTGGATGCACCCCCGGGATCCGGCGAGCTACCAGGGGTTCCGGTCGGTCTCCGAGTCCAGGGTCTACCCGAGGCCGCTCGTGTCGTCCAAGGTCAACGAGATGCCGGTCCCGATCATGACGAGGCTCAAGAGTCCTGTGGAGACGATGGCGGGGTAAGAGATGCCGACGCTTCGAGTCTACTGGAATTCCGTGGACGTCTACGGGACCGGGAACCTCAAGCAGTACAGCGCGAATCCGAACATCAAATCCGTGAACTTCAACAGCGGGTGTCGCGGCGTCGTCTTCCGGACCATCCTCCGGCAGGAAGCAGACTTCAGCGGATACCTCGAGGCGTTCTCCATGGAGACCGATCGGAGGTCCCGTGACGCCGGGGACACGAAGCTCCTCTTCTGCCCCAAGCCAGAGACCGAGAAGTCGATCGGGGTGCTCAAGATCGTGAGACCCAAGCGGTTCACGCCGAGGGCGGGCGCGGCAAGCTACACAGAGATGTCCGGGAAACCAGTCAGGGTCACCCTGGATCAGACGAGCCGCGCGGAGTCGGTCAAAGAGTTCGAGGTCCTGCTCGAGTCGACCGACTTCATCCTCGAGGACGTCCAAGAGCAGATGGCGGAGCGGTTCCAGCTCCAGGAGACCTTCGGCGACTTCAACGTCTTCTTCTTCGGCCGCCGGGCCGAGATCTTCACCTACTCCGGGACGCTCGTGAACGCGGGGAAGGACCTTGCTTGGAGGAACAACTTCCTCTACAACTACGAGAACTACCTCCGGGGGACGAAGTGCGCCGAGCTCAAGGCGCACGCCTACCTGCTCTACGACGACGTGGTCCGCGAGGGGTTCATCCTCTCTGCGGCGGTCAGCCAGAACTCGACGGTCGAGGCGGCCGTGAAGTTCACGTTCACCCTGCTCGTCACCGGAAAGAGGATCCTGACGGCCGCACCCGAGAACGTGGCGACGTCCGACTTCGTCGAGGTCGGGAATCCCAAGGACATCACGCCCGAGGACTTCGAGTTCGTCCGCGCGTCCGGGGGCGAAAGCGGCCTTTCCTGGGTCGGCCCCCCAGTGAGCGTAGAGGAAACGATCGGCAGCGGATTCATCATGGCCGAGAACAACATGATTAAGGGTGCCACCCCCATGGGCGACCTCCAGCAGGCCATCATCAATCGGTCGAAGGAGGCTATGAATGCCACAAAAGGCGGCGGGACGATCTCCGAGGACGATCAGATTTTGGACTACGAGATCTTGATAGACTTCATCACGGAGAAGCAGCTCGCCCGTCTTGCCTCAACCTCGCAGCAGATCGCCGGCAAAAATAGTACGGACGTTGAGAATCTGAGCGGCGAGGTGATCGTGGCGGGCCTCTTGTCGACGCCGTCGGAGGACATACCGGAGGCCGTCAACAATCTTTCCCTCAAGAATGCCGTGAAGGCCGCAGACTCCATGGCCAAGCAGTACGACGGCACCCTGGGTTCGGCCTCCGCAGAGCTCAGGAGGCTCGCCCAGTATTTCACCATCGGAGAAAACTCGGGGGCCCAAGGACTCAGGCTCCCAAAACTGGGCCCAAACGTCGACTACCAGCAATCCGTCGCTCCCCTGCAAGGGCAGAAGACAAAACGGTACGTGCTCTCGCCGGATCTTGATTCCAGCCGTATCGTGGACATTATTGGCGGCACCGGGAAGATTGCCGGATTCAATCCGGGCTTGGTGAACAAGCAGGTCGTTGACTCCGTAAAGGTCTCGTCCCTGAAGACGTTTCTCTCGGAAACCAAGAACAGGGAGATAGCGGAATACCTGAAGCTCTACGCCGCAGCATTTTGCCTGATCGGAGACCCCAGGAACGCGGGCGCTCTCTTCACGCAAGTCACCAATGCGTTCTCCGGGGCCGCTGCGTTTACGGAACCGAACGCGGCCGTTTTCGTAGAGAACCAGAAGGTTGGGAATTTTATTGGACTCCTGAAGTCTCTTCCAGCGGAAGTCGACGCAGCCCTGAAGTCCTGCTTCAACCAACTCGATTCGTCCCCGCTGGCCAACGCCATCAACGTCATGTCTGGCGTCAGCGGAGGAAAGGTTTGGCTGGGCGAGGGAGTTCTCAGGCAGGCGGCGATCTACGGCCAGGGGAACACTCTTTCCCAGGAAAGCGCCAAGTACATAGGGCAGGTGGGCTCGATGGTCTCGGGTATGCTCTCAGAAAGATTCCGCGTGACGACAAAAACCACTACCGACCTTGTCGCGGGGACGGTCAAGACCGGAGTTGGAAACAATTCCGGAGTTTACTTCACGAAAGCGTACACCGACAGCCTCGCCCCGGATGCCAGCGCGGAAGCGGGCCCCAAGGTGATCATGTTCGGCGACAAGAACACGAAGCTTTCGAGTTTCCCGGCCGTCCGCACGACCAAGGGCATATTCCTGTTTCTACCCTACCCGCAATACGTCTACAAGTTTGTCGTGGCGGTTCAGTACAGAAAAGACGGGGCCACGACGAGAGAAGAGCTTATTGTCGACGGAGACACGCTTGGGACTCTTCCTGGGTTTGGGGCGCGGGAGCTTGATGCGCTCAAAGCCATGTTGTCGTCCGGAATCGCCTATCTTACCAACGCCCAGGTTAAGATCATCGAGTCCTCCGAAAAGGATCCGGATGGGGCAAGGATTTATTACGAAGTCGGGATCAAGAGATCCGGAGCCCCTTCCATCCCCGAGGAATCCTACGATACGTCGTGGAGGTCTGAGTGGGTCGCGGATTACCCGACCGGATTCAGCGGCATTGCGGGCCAAAGGCCGGGTGACGCGCGAAAAGTGAGATGCTCCGGCGTGACCGAGCTATTCAAGCGCAACTATCTCGGCGGAACCCCCATTCGATACGTTGTTCCGACTGTCAACCTTATCAGGGACGCGGTCTCCGAAGTCGGGGCGAAGGCGAAAAATGGCGCCGATCCCGTGGCCAGCGAAGCAGAGAAGGCGCTGATGGCCATCCTGGAAAATCCCGCTTCCGTCAATAAGTTCGGGGAAAAAGAGGCCATCCTCAAAGACCTTGCCCTCAAAAACTTCTCCGACATCCCCTCCATAGTTGGCGTGGACCTTGAGTTGAAGTACACGGGAGTCAGGACGGAAGATTACTTCAACCTGGCCTTCATGGCCGAATCCCAGAAGGAGATGGTGGGCAACCTAACGCTTCTGAAAAATAGCCTGAGCAGCGCCGCCACCAAACTCCGGGCCGGAGAGACCGAGAGTGCCACCACGGTCCGCGGCGCCGACGGCCAGGAGCGGGAGGTTTCCTGCGGATGATCGGCCGGGTCATCAAGCCGAGGGTCTTCCTGGAGGGATTCGAGATCCCCTCCTACGGCGCCATGGTCCAGGCGTCCATCGGCGCCCCGGCCCTGGCGACGGTCGACATCCCGCCCCTCGAGGAGTTCTTCGACCGCTTCGAGGCCGACCCCGACAATCCCGGGAAGTTCATCCAGACTCCCGGTGTCCTCCCCAGGACGTTCCTGCACATCTTCTACGACGACTCCGAGGATCCCGACGGGGTTTCCCGCCTGCTCTTCGAGGGTGAGGTCACCCAGTACCGGTACTCCAAGACCAAGGACCGCCGGTCCATCCAGGTGGTCGCCCGGGACACCTCGAACCTCCTGACGTCAATCTACGTCCGGTACTACTCGGATTTCTTCACCCCCTACGGGAAGAAGGTCGCCTCCTTCGCCGGCCAGGGAACGAAAGACGCCCAGACCCAGAGGCTGAATCTTTCCCTGACCAGCCTCGCCGGGTTCAACCCGGAGATCATCGCCGCCATGAAGGCGGACGACGGGCGCGGATTCGGGGTCCAGGCCGCTTTCCGGGAGATCGTCTTTAAGGCCCTGACGACGAACGACTTCTTCTCGAACTTCGCGTCCCGCACGAAGATCCAGAGCAAGATCGCTTCGTTCGTGGACACGGAATCCGGACAGCTTCTCACCATGAAGTTCTTCGAGGCGCTGGTCCAGCAGAATATGTCCAACCTCAAGGAGTCGGCGACGATCTGGGACCTCTACGCGATGCTGATGTCCCTCGTCTTCTACTTCCCGGTCCCGATCCTCGCCGCTCCCTACATCAAGTCCGCGGTGACCGACACGGGGTCCAAGGGCACGTCCTTCCAGGTCCTCCCGGCGAAGTCCATCCCAGAGCTCCTGCTCAAGCCCTACACGTGGTGGACCGCCCCGCCCAACTTCAACGTGGTCTTTCCTTCGCAGTGCAAGAGCTTCAACCTGAGGCGGGATTTCATGCTGGAGCCGACGCGGCTCCTCATGCACTCGTTCGGGGTGATCGAATCCCTGGATCCCCAGGCGATCAAGGACCTGGCTCCCTCGAACTGCATCTTCATCGCCCCCTCGGTCCTCGAAAAGAAGTTCCAGAGGGAGGCCTACGACTCCATGGTCCAGGCGGCTTCGGGCCCCACCATCAAGGGAATCGAGACTCAGATCGCCGATCTCGAGAAACAGGGGAGGGCGCTCTCGGCACAGCTCGCGTCGCCCAAGCTCGACGCCCAGTCCAAAAGGGACATCAACACCCAGATCGCCGATATCGACGCCAAGATCGTCCAGCTCGAGAAGCAACGGGACCAGGCCATCCTCGACGCCGAACGCGAAGTGGAAATCCGCGCCGTCGGAGGAGCCCCGCCCAAGGAGGCCAAGGCCTCTGCCCAGCAGTGGAACCGGAGCATCATGACGTCGGCGGACGGGGTATCCCTGGCGTCCCGCGAGGACATCAAGGGGATCGTCTTCGCCTTCGACTACCAGAACCAGTCCCAGGTGGAGGTCACGAAGGCCAAGGGCGTGGACCTGGTGACCACGCAGAACTACCTGGCCAACGTCGCAAACTACAAGCTGGCGCTCATGCAGTACCAGAACCGGTCGGCGGAGGTGACGCTCCATTTCTGCCCCAACATCGTCTGCGGATTCCCGATGCTGGTCGTGGATCCCTACCAGAACTTCTACGGAGAGGTGGACTCGATCACCCACATCTTCAGCGCTGAGGAGGGCCAGGCGGACACCCAGGTCCAACTCTCGTTCGTCCGGGGAGAGGAGATCGAGTTCGCGGAGGCCTCCCGCAACGTCCCCGGCCAGATCGGGTTCCCGGTGTGGATCAACACCAAGTACCTCCCCGACCAGATCGGAGACCAGATCTACGCCCGCCTCTTCCCCGAGAACAAGATCAAGACGCTCTCCCGGCCCGCCATCGCCATCAGTCCCGTCTACGGGAACACCCAGATCGAGGCGGGCCGGAAGATCCGGAGCCTCTACTTCGCCTCGAGGGACAAGGACCGGTTCGCCCTCGGGTTCACCCGGAGGAACGTCGCCTCGATAGACCAGGTCCTGGTGGAAGTCCTCGGAGCCGTGAAGGTCGGGAGGGGCTACGTCCTTCCGTCCATTGGGGACGACCGGTTCAAGGCGGCCGAGAAGTACGCCAAGGCCGTCGGGCAGGCATCGAAATTCGTCCGTTCTGACGCTATATCCGAGACGGTGGTATGACGGAAACAGAGAAAGAAGCGGCCGTTGCCAAGGAGCGGAAGGCACACGAGGTCTCCCTCTGGAAGGAGTGGAAGAAGACCGAGAGCCCGAAGGTCCTCGGCCAGCTCATAGACTCCTTCGCCCCGATCATCCAGTCGACCGTGAAGAAGTTCGACACGGTGCCGCTGCCGCCGTCGGCCATCGCCGCGGAGGCAAAAAAACAGGCCATCAAGGCCTTCGAAACCTACAACCCGAAGGCCGGCGCGGCCCTCGGGACGCACGTCACGAACTACATGATGAAGGTCAACCGGTTCGTCTACGAGCACCAGAACATCGGGCGCATCCCGGAACACCGGATCACCCAGATCGGGACCTACCAGGCCGTCCTGTCCGAGCTCAAGGAGAAGAGGGGCCGCGATCCGTCGGCGGCGGAGCTCGCCGACGAACTCAACTGGTCGCCAGCCGAGGTCGAGCGGATGGAGCGGGAGCTCCGCCGGGAAGTCCCCGAGACGGCCGTCATGGACGCGGACTTCTCGTTCACCCAGACGTCGGACGCCCAGAAGATCCTGAATTACATCTACTACGAATTGTCACCGAACGAGAAGGTCGTCTTCGAGTATCTTACCGGTTGGGCCGGAAAGCCCAAACTGGACGAGGACGAGATTGCCAAGCGGGTCGGAGTGACGAGGGAGCGCGTGAAGAAACTGAAGGCGTCGATCGCGGCGAAGGTGCGGCAGAGGATGTAAAATGGTCGACATCCCGGGCGCCCTCCTGAGCTTCTCCCAGGCCGCGGTGCGGAACATCCAGGGTCTGGATGCGATCCAGAAGACCCTGTCCAACCCCCAGGCCGCCGTCCAGGCGAACATCACAAGCTCGGCCACCCAGGCGATCACCACGAACGCGATGTACCAGGATGTTGCCGGGTTCATGTCGGGGGCGAGCGACAGCTTCGTCACCCGTATGACGAACCCGTCGTCCTTCTCCCCGACCACGCAGCAGGCGTCCTTCACCAAGCTCTTCGGGAGCTTCCTCACCGAGGGGAGCGCGGTCACGGGATTCCTCGGCGCCAACGCCAAGCTCGAGGACATCATCCCCGCCCAGCAGCTCTACGGCATCCTGAACAACCTGGGGGTCTCGTCCCTCTACTCGGACCCCCTCCAGGCCTACGTCCAGGTGAACACGGCCGCGAAGGACCTCTGCAACCTCGCCCAGGAGGCGCTCCGGATCATCGACGACGTCGAGACGAACATGATCCGGTTCCTCACCGTCCAGTTGGGGGTCAACTACTCCACCATCCAGCAGATGGACTTCTCGTTCTTCGCGACGGCCAAAGGGAAGGCGGCGGGCGTCCAGGGGACCCTGAGCGTGGTGGTCGACACCTTCTACAAGAGGGGCCGGTTCGATCCCGCCGAAGTGGGCGCCTTCTGCGTGGCCGCCAACGCCCTGACCGAATTCGTCAGCTTCGCCGACACGAAGACCCTGGAGCTCAACGAGCTTCGCCAGACCGTCTCGGCGGCCCTCCAGAGGCTCCAGGCGCTCGGCGAGGCCATCGCCACGACGCTCAAGAACGTCGTCAACTACGTCCCGTCCTACCTCTCGTCGGTGGTGTTCGGGAAGGTCTTCCAGGCGGTCCAGGGCAAGGTCCTCAACCTGGCCGGCGTGGACATCCAGGGAGTCCTGACCACCCTGGAAGCGCTCTCGACCACCTCCGTGGACGACATGACGAAGCTCGGGATCGTCTTCAACACCCTCGGCACGGTCGAGGCCATCCGGGCCTTCGTCTGCTACCTGAGCCCGAGCACCGAGGTCGTCGATCCCTCTGGACCCCTCGGCCCCCTCAAGCTCGGCTACGACGGGCTCACCGCCAAGCTCTTCGCGAAGGACCCGACGGCCCTCTTCAAGAGCCTCGAGGCCCACATCACCGCGTTCATCCCGATGATGAACACGGCGGTCACCCGCAACAATGCCACGGAACTCTCGACCGAGTGGGGGCTGATCGCGGCCATCCTGACCCCGCTGGCCCTGCTCATGTCCGGGTGCTGTTCCGCCACGGTCGACTTCAGCGACACCTTCGCCAAGGAGACCGCGGGCATGGGCGACCGGCTGGCCGGCGTGGACGTCCTCTACACGGAGTCCGGCCTCGACGCCGGAAGGGACCTCTCGATCACGTCGGACTTCGACAAGGTGGCCGTGATGCCCATCGGGGAATCCACGACGCCCGGACAGCTCGCCGCCGCGATCGCCGAGAGGATCAAGCAGCTTCCGGACGGACAGGTCAAGGACAACCTCCAGGTGACGTACGACCGGGTCTACGCGCGCCACCGCGCGACGGTCTTCAGCATGGACTTCCAGCGCCGCCAGGAGCTGGCCCTGTCCACCACGCTGACCCGCGCCGAGGAAGAGCAGAGGATCATCAAGGAAGAGATCGACCGGTATGGCGGATGACATCATGGTCCTGAGGTACACGGAACTCCCCCCGCAGGCGGGGTTCGCCCGCCAGAAGGTGAGCTTCACCTGGGGGAAGAGAACGAAGACCGTCTCGGGGGTCCTCCGGCTGGCCCAGACGGTCATCAAGATGCTCCTCACGACGCCCGGGACCGACTCGTTCTACGTCGAGAGCGGGACCATCCTTCCCGGGCTCGTCCACCGGGGCGTGACCCGGTCGAGCCAGCAGAGCATCAAGATGGACGCGACGATCTCCGTCCAGGACCTGGAGAGGCAGATCCAGGACATCCAGGCGGGGCTCTCGATCCCGGACGACGAGCGGCTCCGGGAGCTCCGAATCCGGAGGATCGAATACCTGCCCGTGACCGCCGAATGGATCGTGGACATCACCGTGATCTCCTACGCGGGCACGGCCGTGACGATCGACGTCGCGCCTTACCTCAAGGGGAAATGACATGAGCGCCGAGATGACCGAAAATTTGATAGCTTTTCTCGAGGACAAGTGCCGGGAGTTCAACCCGAACTTCTCCACCTCGGAGGGGACGGCCGTCCGAGACCTCTTCGTCAAGCCGTTCTCCGTCATCTTCCAGCCCATCGTCGACGAGATCCTCCGCATCCGGGAGAACCTCTCCCTCAAGAACGCCGAGAACCTCACCGAGGAGGACCTGGACCTCCTGGCGGCGAACTTCTTCGTCACCCGCCGTGGCGGGTCCAAGGCGACCGGCTCCGTCCGGGTGTTCTTCAACGAGCCCGTGGACGAGTTCCTCGCCCAGGGGACGATCTTCATCGCCGCCAACGGCGCCAGGTTCCTGTCGACCGCCGAAGCGACCATCACCTCCACGGGGCTGCGCCTGAACACCTACGGGGACCTCTTCTACTGGGATGTCGACGTGGAAGGCGAGTCGGTGGGGTCCGACGGGAACATCCCCGCCGACCTCATCAGCGACACGGAGTCCGGGTCGGACAAGATCGTCGACGTGACCAACCCAGCGGCCTTCTCGGGCGGAACCGAGGCGGAGACCAACGCCCAGCTTCTCGACCGTCTGTCGATCGCCATCACCTTCCGGAACCTCCTCAACGACCCCGGGGCGAAGCTGATCCTCTTGGAGAACTTTCCCCGGCTGATCGACGTCATGGTGATCGGGTTCGGGGACAAGCACAAGATCACCCAGGAGTTCCTTGGGGTGGGGGACGGGATCAATCCCGCCTTCCAGCTCTCCGAGACCGAGGACGTGGTCACCACCTCGATCGACGTCTACACGACCGTGGCGGACGAACTGGTCCTCACCGGCCCCGTCGGGCCCGGGTTCAAGGCCCTCAGCGACTTCCCCTACAGCAAGGACTCGCTCGGGCTGTATCACCCCACGGGTTATCCTACCGGGACGCCCCTTACGGTGGGCACGGAATTCTCCGGGGGGCCCCTCGCGGACATCGCGGACGAGCTCGTGATGGCGGGGCCCGTGACGAACGGCGTTCCCTACCCTCTCGCTTTCGGGATGACGGCCGACCCCGGGGGCCTCGGGACGATCACCTCCGGGAGCCTCAAGCTCTACGCGGGGTCGATCACAGGGTCCGTCCTCACCGAGGGGGCCTCCAACCACTACACCTCCGACTACGCCCTTGGGACGGTCACGCTCACCGTCTCGGGCGCGGGCGTGGTGAACGCGGCGATCCCTCCCGATCTCCACGCGAAGTACTCCGCGACCTCGACCCTGAACGGGGCGTTCGCCCTGTACCAGGCCGGCGCGACGGCCCTCGTGGCCGATCCTCTCCACGCGAAGTACACCGGCGGCCCGCTCGACGTCTCCCTCGCGACAGGAGACTTCTACGGCGTCATCACCTTCACGACGCCGCCCCTGCCGGGGACGCTCGTGACGGCCGACTTCGAGTTCTACCTCATGCGCCGGGACCGCATGAGCGGGACCAACCTCGTCCTCGGAGACGACACCTTCGGGACGGTCAGCTACGCCCACATCGGCGGGAAGGTCGACTACTACCTGAAGTTCCTCGGTCTCGAAGAGAACGAGCTCCGGATCAACGGGATCAAGAACACCCTCTTCATGTGGGCCCAGACCACCGGCGATCCGGTCCCGGCGGCGACCGAGATGTACGTCACGGGGATCACCCACCCGATCGTCTCGGTCAAGAACCTCGAGCTCGTCGATCCCGGGACGAACCTGCCGAGCGGAACCTTCCTGGCCGAGGCGAATCCTCCGGTGGGTCCCAACCAGTATCACCTGAGCATCATGCCCAACAAGCTCAACGTCAACCTCTCGACCCGACAGAAGATCAAGATCGAGGTGAGCCCGGACGTCCTGACCCGGGACGTCTTCTTCCGATACTTCTCCCACCAGGACTTCGCCGCCGTCCAGGCATTCGTGGACGACCCGGACAACCGGATCGTGACGGCGGACCTCCTGGCGAGGGCCCCGATGCCCGTCTTCGTCACCGTCTCGGTGACCTACTCGCGCGCCAGCGACGGACCGGACGCGGACACGGTGAAGGCGGCCATCATCAACTACATCAACGGCCTCAAGCTGGGGAAGTGCCTCTCCGCCTACGACATCGCCAACACCCTCCAGGCGGCCGGGGTCAAGTTCCTCCAGCTTCCCATCCTCATGACCGGTCGGCGGATCAACCTGGACTTCTCGACGACGACCGTCACGAGCCCCAACAAGATCGAGGTGCCACCGAACTTCCAGTTCATCGCCGAGACCGTGACCGTGACGGAGGTCGATCTCTCGAGCTGCGTGTCGATCTGATATGGTGACAGAATTCCAGACGGAGTACCTGTTCAAGCGCCTCCCGGACTTCTGGTCCTACTTCGAAGACAGGGATGACCAGAAGAACATCTGGGACGCCTTCCTCAGGAAGTCCCAGGCTCTCTACACCCTTCTCCGCGGGGCGGACCGCTCGAAGTCCCTCAAGTCGATCCCGATCCTCGACCGGAACCAGCTCGAGTACTTCATCTTCTCCAAGTACGTCCGCCGCACGGACCTGGAGTTCAACGAGCCCTTCTACGTCTACGAGGTCGACCCGGCGATCTACTTCATCAAGAACCTCTACGAGAAGATCGACGCCACCGAGTCGAACCGGGTCCTTTCCCCGGAGACCCACTACCGGGTCGTCCAGGGAACGGGGACCGAGCAGGGAAAGACCTTCCTCGAGTTCGTCCGGGGCGTGGCCCCCGTGGCGCTCGGGGAGACCTACTGGACCAAGGGGTCGGTGACCGTCACGGGGACCGGGCTCTCCACCAAGGTCTCCGCGGGAGACGTCATCCTGGGGCCGAACGAGGAATTCTACAAGGTCTCCTCGGTCGGTCCGGACCAGCAGGTGCCCGTCCCGGACGAGCTCCTCGGGACCGGCAACTCGATCAACGCGGCCTTCCACTTCTCGCTCTACCCCGTGAGCGCGTCCCCGGCCCCGGAGCTCCGCAAGGGCACGATCCTCGGGATGCAGCTCTCTCCCGGGGTGCATTACACCTACATCGCCTCGACCGGGGCGATCACGCTCACCCCTGCCGGGGTCATCTTCCTGGGAATCGACCAGCTCCACGCGAAGTACGCCGCCACGAGGAGCCAGATCTACATCCAGGGGACCACCATCCTCAACCAGTCGGTCGGCTCCGGGGACGGCTCCACGACCGTGTTCAACCTCAGGACCCCGAACCTCTTCACGGAGATCTCGGACGAGCTGGTCCTCACCGGCCCGGTCGGGGCGGGGACCTACCTCCTCGACAACGTGGTGTACGATCCGGCGACCCTTCTCCTGAGGGTGGGGCCGAGCTTCGACACGGGGAGCCCGCTGACCCTCGGGACGGACTACACGATCACCAACCCCAACTCCGGCCAGTTCGACCTGACCCTGTCCGGCGTGCTTCTCGTGGGGAACGACCAGCTCCACGCGCGGTACGACCGCGCCGAACCCTACATCATCACGTCGAGCGCGGAGGTCCGCATCGACGGCCGCACGGTCGACCCGCTTTCCTCCTACGCGGACGAACTGGTGGCCACGGGGCCCGTGGCGCCGGGCGTCTTCCTCCTGGACAATCCTCCCGTCGACACGGGATCTCTCGAGCTACGCGCGGGGTCCATCACGGGGACGCTCCTCAGCGATCCTGCCGACTACTCGGTGGTCCTGGCGACGGGCCAGGTGACCCTGACCGCGGCGGGGGCGGCGGTCGTCAACGCCACGTCCTCGAAGGAGATCCACGCGAAGTACTCGAGGACGGAGTACTACCTGAACTCCTACGGGATGCTGACGTTCGCGGTGCCCCCGGTGGCGACCGCGGCCTCCGTCAACGTCGACTACTTCCTGGGCTACTTCGGCCCCACGGGATACCTGAGGAGAACCACGAAAGAGTCGGCCCCTGTCCGGCTCTTCTCCAGGGCCGTCTACAGGGACCGGAAGGCCGTCTACACCAACTTCGGGTATGCGATCGGCTACGAGAAGCCGACCTCGATGAGGTACCTGAACGAGGTCCGGGGCCTCTACTTCGCGCGGTACAACGGCCCGACCATCACCAACATGAACCTGGGGGCGGGCATCCTCACGGGGATCCCCTTCTCCGAGCGGGGCAAGGTCGACCGGGTCCAGACGACCATCCCGAAGTCGATCGTGGTGAACGGGAACCTCATCCCCGTCCCGGATCCCCTGACGCCGACCGTTGCGGCGGGCGACTGGCTCCCGAGGGACTTCAATATCCTCACGGACGGGGTCCGGACGGCGGACTTCATCAACGACCCGGCGCTCTTCCAGCTCGACCCCATCTACAGCGACATCCGGAAGTTCTTCACCTTCTTCGTGCTGGTGAAGGGGAGCTACGCCACCTGGGTCTGCACGCAGACCGGACAGCCCATAGACTATTCGGTCTTGGACAAGTTCATCAGCGACATCAAGCCGTCCTACACGGACGCGATGGTCCTCACGGACATGGACTCCATCGCCGACGCTCTGAACTTCTTCATCGGCGCCGTGGACGTCTCGAACTCCATGGACGTCGCCGCCACGGTGGAGTTCAACCCGCTCAACTACTGCGTGATCCCCGAGTACATGAGGACGAACGGGTACGCCTACACGGTGGGCGACGAGCTGGCGGCCACGGGACCCGTGGCGCCCGGCCTTTTCGCGCTGGACTTCGACGAGATCCTGGTGACGGGCGTCCTGACCGACGTGACCCCGGTCCCGTTCGAGCTCCACGCCGGAGCCATCGGGGGACCCCTCCTCGCCCCGGTGTCCGACTACACGCTGGACCCGGAGAACGGGACGTTCACCCTCACGGCGGCCGGGGCGGCGGTGGTGAACGCCGCGGTGCCTCCGGACATCCACGCCAAGTACACCTCGGGCATCGTGGACGAGGCGTCGCTCGCGGCTTCGGATACGGTGGACCTGGACCTCGACTGCATCCAGCTCTACGAGGATTTCCACGTCGTCGGCGACAGCGTGGGGATCTCCACCCTCGAGAACAACCTCGTGAACTTCGGAGTGTCCCCGCCTGGCCCCGAGGGGATGGACGACGACACCATCCAGATGTCCGAGGCCATGGCCATCAACGACGCGATCGGGACTCCGCCGGGGTCCTGGAACCCTCCCTTCGCCCCAGGGGCGCTTCTCTACAGCTTCTAGGAGAGAACGATGTCCGTAAGGCCCTGTATAATCCGTGGAAAGTCGAGGCAGGCATGAAGATCCTTGGGCACACCCTGATCACCGACTCCCGCACCGGCCAGGTTCTGTACGACCACCACAACGTCATCACCGACTTCGGCCGCACCCGGTGCGCCGAGCTCCTCGGCGGGCTGGACACCAATTTCATCGACCGGATGGCGGTCGGCGACGGCGGCGCCCCAGTGGGCAGTCCGTCGACGCCGTACATCCCGCTCGTCACCGACACCGGCCTCGGGAACGAGCTCACCCGGACCAGCTCGGTCAACCCCACGATCGTCGGCGTGAGCCAGCTCCGGTTCACGGCGCTCTTCCTGACGAGCCCGCCGCTCCCGTTCGCGAATCCTCTCCTCCACGCGATCAACGAGGTGGGGCTCTTCTTCCAGGACGACGTCCAGCCGGGGACGCCGGCCATGTTCGCCAGGAACACCTTCCCGTCGATTCCCTTCGACCCGGCGGATCGGGAGGGCGTTCTGGTTACTTGGTCCATCAACATCGTTTAGGCGTGAGATGACTCAGAGGATCACGGTAGGGTTCACGGGGGCCGATTTCCCCCTCCTGTCGCTGGCGATCGCCGCCTTACCGACGGGGGTTCCGTTCACGGAACCCGTCGTGATCGAGGTCCACGCCAGCACGCATCCCGAGGCGATCGTGGTGCCCTCGAACATCCTGCCGACGGGGGCGAACCCCCTCGTCGTCATGTCGCTCCGGAGCGATCCCGTCGCGACCCCATTTCCTCCCTTCCAGAGCGTGATCGGGTCCCTGGCGCAGTATCCCGCCCCTCAGCCGCGCCTCGTCAAGGCGACGATGGACTCGCTCGACCTCCGGGCGGACTACACGAACATCGACGGGCTCAAGGTCGGTGGAGACGTGGTGGTTACCTCCGACACGGGGATCGTGGTCGACAAGTGCCTGATCTTGGACGGCCAGGTGGTCGTTTCCAGGCTGGCCACGACGCCCGTCGACGTCCGGCTGTCCAATATCGAGGTCCACAGGAGCGGCCAGAAGAGCGCGATCCTGGCGATGAACGTGACGGGCCTCAAAGTCTACCACAACAGCCTGCTCCAGAGGCGCGCGGACGCCGCGACCGTCACCCTTCCCAGCTACGCGCTCGAGGTGATCGACTCGTCGGTGGACGCCAAGAACAACGTCTTCGCCGCCGACGGGGTGGGCCGGTCGGCCGTCCGGTTCATCGGAGACCCTTTGACCTCGACCTTCCAGCACAACTTCTACGCCTCCTTCAACGGGGCGAAGAGGTTCTCGTTCGGACCCGACGCCTTCACGGTCACGGAGACGGACGACCACAACGCCTGGAAGGCCTTCATGACGTCCGAGACCGGGAGCCTCGTGGGAGACCCCGAATTCCGGGCGACCCACCAGTCGACGGTCGACGACGAGCTGGTCTTGACAGGCCCGACCCCTCCGGGGACCTACGTCCTGGATCATGCGGTGTACGACCCGACGACCTTGCAGCTCCGGGCCGGAGCGAGCTTCACAGTCGGGATCCCGCTGGTCCTGGGGACGGACTTCCTGATCCACGACCAGCACCGCGGGGAGTTCGACCTGACCCCCGCCGGCGTGGCCCTGATCGCCGCGTTCCAGCTCTGGGCCAAGTACAACACGGACATCGACCTGGACGTCTCGGACACCTCCCCGGCCATGGCCATGGCTCCGGCGATCCCCGAGGTGAAGAACGACATCCGTGGGGAGCGCCGTCCCGCCGACCACGTCACGGCCGGGGCGCACGACCACGCCGAGGTGATCGTCGACGACGGCAAGAAGAGGTTCCTCGAGCTCATCTCCGGGCTCTCAACGGACCCGGTGACCATGTGCGTCCTGGGGAAGTCCGGAGAGGCGACGCTCTTCGGCTGGGATCTCGTCAACGACTTCCCCGCCCAGCTCCACGACGACAACACCCTCGACGAGATCTTCCAGCCCATCCTGATCGAGGACATCGAGGTCCCGGGGCACCCCGAGGACGGCCTCATCATCTTCCGGCCGGCCTTTCAGGTGACCGAACCCATTTATGGGCAGATCCTGGACCCGGTCTTCGACGTGGTCGACGAGGTCGGGCTCGTGGCGACCGACAACAAAGTCTTCATGATCAAGAGGATGCACAAGATCCCCTTCGACGCCTGCGGTTTCATGTTCACGGACTTCCAGATTCCAGTCGAGATCGTCGGGTAGCCTATGCCGATCGTGCCATCGGGAAACCGGACCAAGTCGGTCGCGACCGGGGCGCCGTACTCCCCGTCCGCCTCCTTCAACCCGGACAAGAAGCTCTTCTTCGACACGCACACGACGACGCTCGGGGTGATCGCGGGCGGGCCGATCCTCACCGACGGGACGAACGTCACGGTCCCGACGGGGTTCAAGTTCATCCACAACGGCATCATCATCCAGCTCACGGCGAACTTCGTGGTGCCGATCCCGGTCATGGCGTTCCCGAAATACCTCATGGCGTCGAACGACAGCGAGGTTCCGGGGTCGAACGTGACGATCGACTTCCAGGCCGCGGCGATACCCCCGAGCGTCCTCCTGGCGACCCTGAACCCCACCAACCTCGCGATCATCCAGGCGAAGGAGCTCTCGGTCCGGGCGCTCCGGCAGGGCCTCGACGCGGTGACCCCCTTGAGCGTGGAACAGGGCGGGGCGCCGGTGAAGTCGGGCGTTGGGGAGCTCAACTTCGTGGGTCCCAACATCGTTGTGACGGACGGCGGCGGGGTCCAAGCAAACGTGGATGTCACGCTGGACGTTAAGGAAGAAGGCGGAGCGGTCTCCTCCAAGACCACCGAGATCGACTTCGCTGGGACCGGGGTTACCGCCACCTCCCCGTCCGCCAACAAGGCCCTCGTGACGATCCCCGGGCTCGAGACCCAGGACGAGGGGGCCCCGGCCGTCACGGTCACCAGGAAGATCAACTTCATCGGGGACTCGGTGACGGCCGTCGTGGACGGCGGGGATGCCAACAGGGCCAACGTCACGATCCTGGCAGGCGTCGGCGTCTCGATGGACGGCATCGTGAGCGGGCTCGTTGAAGGAGACGCCGGGGTGCGCCAGCTCCAAGTGACCAACCTGGTTCTCCTCCGGAACGGAGCTCTGTCCTCGGCCATCACGTCCCTCGTCACGGTGACGAACAACGTCTCCGGAAGCCCCAGGACCGACCTCCTCCAGTGGAACGGGACGAACCTGACCCTAAAGGCGGGAACGCCCGGCGCGACAGCCCAGTGCCCGCTTCCGGACGCGAACAACATTCCGGTCGCGGTGGTCTACGTGCCCACGTCGGCGAGCGCGCTCGTGCGGTCGATGAACAAGCAGTCGAGCACGTCCGATCCCGTGATCATCGCGTACTACTACGCGAACGGCGGTCTCCACGCCTCCCGCGTGGGCGCGACCTCCGATCCCGCCACGACCTCGACGGTTTACATCGACGCCGACGAAATGTTCCTGCCGGTGTACTTCCCGAGGGCCGGGTACCGGTACGAGCTCGCCTGGGACGCCCAGGTCCGGCAGGACCTCTACGGGTTCCTCAGCGAGGGGTTCTCGATCACGATGATGTACGACGGCGCGGACGAGGACTCCTCCGTGGTCGACCGCGGCTACATCCACAGCAACCTCG
>Ga0315277_10002862_pt1 | contig 23712 bp, 13 predicted proteins | sample YL17G05_15_MG_FD_203695 | JGI IMG/M metagenome (GOLD analysis project Ga0315277, IMG submission 203695) | Sediment microbial communities from Yellowstone Lake, YNP, Wyoming, USA - YL17G05_15 | ecosystem: Environmental > Aquatic > Freshwater > Lake > Sediment | place: USA: Wyoming | collected... | reverse complement strand
CCGGATTGGTCCATATCCTGTCGGCCATGGAAGCCTGCCCGACCTACAAGCCATGGCACGACAAGAAAACCGGCAAAACGTATCTGAAGCCTGATCAGGCAAAGTGCCTGCATTACTACTTCTACTTTATCGATGAGGAGCTTGGGCTCTGCTACGTGCGCGTGCCGACCTGGTGTCCTTTCCGGCTTCAGATCTATTTCAATGGCCACGGCTGGCTGGCTGCCCAACTGGGCAAAAAGGGGATTGCCTTTACGCTGCTGGATAACGCGTTTTCCGCCATGGCCGACTGGGGAAAGGCGCAACAATTGGCCGACAACCTCAATGTGCGGAAGCTTCACAAACGCCTGAACGAGTTTGCCAGACGCTTCTGCCCTGCAATTCGGCATATCCGTAGTGTCGCGTGCCACCGGAATGTCCCGGCGAGCAATACGGGTTGGCGCCGGTGAATTGAAAGAGCACTGGACCCCGGTCGGGCACGGAGGCCGGATGCGCCAGCCCGGGGGTGGGCGGAAGCGAACCGTCGCACTGGATCCGACCTTGAAAGCAGATTTGGAGCTTCTGGTGGAGCCAACGGAGCGAGGAGACCCCGAGTCGCCTCTGAGATGGACGTGCAAAAGCGTTCGCCGTCTGGCCGAAGAGCTCAACCAAGCCAGGCACAGCACCAGCCATCGTATGGTGGCCGAACTTCTGCATGAACTGGGATACAGCCTGCAAGCGAATAGCAAAACGATCGAGGGGACGAGTCATCCCGATCGGAACGCCCAATTTGAGCATATCAACCGGAAGGTCAAGCGGTATCTTACGTCCGGCGATCCCGTTATTTCTGTGGACACCAAGAAGAAAGAACTGGTTGGGGACTTCAAGAATGCGGGTCGAGAATTGCGTCCCAAGGGAAATCCCGAAGAGGTGCGCGTACACGACTTTCTTATACCTGCCCTGGGGCGGGCTGTGCCTTACGGTGTCTACGACATTGGGACCAACACCGGTTGGGTGAGCGTCGGGGTCGACCATGACACGGCAACCTTCGCCGTGGACACCATCCAGTGTTGGTGGCGATCGATGGGATCTCCAGTTTATCCTCGCGCCCGGCGGCTGCTGATTACGGCGGATGCAGGTGGAAGCAACGGTTCGCGAGTACGATTGTGGAAACTGGAACTGCAGCGGTTTGCGGACGAAGTCGGCATACCAATCTCCGTTTGTCATTTTCCACCGGGCACCAGCAAATGGAACAAGATCGAACACCGCCTGTTCTCCTTCATCAGCCAGAACTGGCGTGGAAAGCCCTTGGTGAGCCATGAGGTCATAGTCAATCTAATCGCTGGAACTACCAACAAGGGTGGGCTCAAGGTGCGTGCTGAACTCAACAACAACGAATACGCAGCTGGGCGCAAAGTGGCAAACAGGGAACTAAAAGATGTCCGCATTGTCCCCGATGCCTTTCATGGTGACTGGAATTATACGATTCGCCCGAAGCCCTGAATTGGAACACTTATTTTGTGACAGTCCCTTAGGTGAACAGTGTTGGGGCTAAAGGCGAGGATTTTGACCCTCCCGGCATCGGACAATAAAGCGGCACGCCGGACGGAATGGCTGCGTCCAGTCGCCGCACTTCAAACGGTATGTGCTATTTCCTGATGGCTGGCTCCAGCTGGGGGCCGTTGATTTTCCACCAGACGAAATCGTAGGCCTCGGCTGGGAGCCGTTTTTTCAGGGAAAAGACGAAGTTCCGCTCGCCGCCGGATTCGCCGTTCACACGGTCCATAGTCGTAAGCCGCAGCTGGTATGGGCCCGTGCTGCCGATCGACGAGATATCCTGGTAGCGCCAGATGCGCGCGTCTTTCGGCGCGTCCGTTCGGTAGATGATGTAGTGCTCGGCGAGTTCCAGGCTCCCTTCCGAGCCGCCGAAACCTAGCAGGTGCTTTGCCGGGATTGCATATTTCGGGATTACATCCGGGGGAATCACTGCCGATACCAGCGGGCGCTTCAGTCTCGCCTGAAGCGCGGACCAAAGCGCCGGGGTAATTTCACCGCTGGTGATTTCAAACCGAAAGATTCGATCCTTGCCGAACTTCCACTTGTCGTCCTCATAGGTGAGAATGGAGACTTCTTTTGCGCCGAGCAGGCCGAGCTGCTGGATGTCCTCATATTTCCAGCTGCGCGCATGCTTCTTCTCCTTCGTTCGATACTCAATGCCGGCCGCACCGAAGATCAGCTCTCCCCGGCTGCTCCGAAGAAGATGCCGGTGCCGGACCGGAAAGCTCGCCTCCTGCGCCGCGAGCATTGGGCCCATCAGCAGCAACACGCCTAATCCGATTGTCAACCTTGCTCCAAATGCTGTCATACAAACCCCAATCGCAAAAGCCCCCCGAGGGGCCCGCTGGATAGCGGACACGAACCGACATTGAACCTGTGAACCGGCACTGTCTCGGAGCCGCGCGCGTCAGCAAGCGGATATATTGCAGTCCGGTTTTTCGTTTCCATCCTGGCTCCCAGCATCAAACATCCGCTTGCTGACGCGCGCGGCTCCGTCGCTCCTGCCGATGGCTTTCGCAAAAAGAATAAACATTTCACGCCGGAACGGCAGAGCCTTTTTGAGTTGCGCCGCCTATGGCGACGGTTTACCTGTCGAGTTATTCATGCCCCGGAACAGCTCAGTGCCCCCGGATCAGACGGGGCGGGCTGAAGGACTGATTCTTGACTTCGGCGCGCCATTTCCACAGGTAATAGATGCTCGGGTAGACCAGCAATTCCAGGATAAACGACGTTACCAGTCCGCCGGCCATGGGCGCGGCGACGCGCTTCATCATATCCGCGCCCATGCCGACCGACCACATGATCGGCATCAATCCCATGAAGGCGGCCATCACCGTCATGGCCTTGGGCCGGACGCGCTTGACCGCCCCATGAATGATGGCTTCGACCAGTTCCCCTTTATCCCGCAGCCGCCCCCGGCGCTTTGCATCCTCATACGACAAATCCAGGAAGAGGAGCATGAAAACCCCGGTTTCCGCATCCAGTCCCATGAGGGCGATCATCCCCACCCAGGCGGCAATGGAAATGTTGTACCCGAGCGCATACATCAGCCATACAGCGCCGATCAGCGAGAACGGGACCGCGAGCATCACGACCGAAGCTTTAAATGCCGACTTGGTATTCATGTAGAGAAGCGCAAAAATCAGCACAAGCGTCACCGGAATCACGATCTTCAGCCGCTCGCGCACCCGCAGCATGTTTTCGTACTGGCCGCTCCAGACCAGCGAATATCCGGTGGGGAGCTGCAAGCCGCCCCTTACCGTTTCCTTCGCTTTTTCCACATACCCGCCGATATCGCTGGAGGAGAGGTCCACAAACACATAGCCGGCGAGCATGCCGTTTTCGTTGCGCAGCATCGAAGGACCGGTGGCTTTCCTGATGTCCGCGATCTGGGCAATCGGGATCTGCGCTCCGGAAGGGGTCGGCACCAGCACCTGGCGCAGCCGGTCGACGTTATCCCGCAATTCGCGCGGATACCGGATATTCACAGGGTAACGCGCCCGCCCTTCGACGGTGGTCGTGATATTTTCGCCGCCGATCGCCGACATGACAATGTTCTGCGCGTCCATGACCGTCAAGCCATAGCGCGCCAACTGATCGCGCTTCAGGTCAAAATCGAGGAAGTAGCCGCCGGCCACCCGTTCGGCAAATACCGACCGCGTCCCCGGCACGCCGCGGAGCAGCGTTTCCAGGCGCGCGCCGATCTTCTCGATTTCGTTGATGTCCGGTCCGAGAACTTTGATGCCGATCGGTGTGCGGACACCGGTCGAGAGCATGTCGATGCGCGCCTTGATCGGCATGGTCCACGCGTTGGTGACACCGGGAATGCGCACCTCCCGGTCGAGTTCGTCGATCAATTCAGCCCACGATATGTGCTCCGGAGCAATCCGGCTCAATACGTGCTTCTTTAGCCATGCCGGCGCCCAGCCGGAGTACCACTGCTTTTTGAAGCGCCATTGGGACTGAGGCTTGAGCAGGATGGTGGTCTCCATCATCGAGAACGGCGCGGGATCGGTCGAGGTCTCCGCCCGCCCCGCCTTGCCGAACACCCTTTCCACCTCCGGGAATGCCTTGATCATCTGATCCTGAAGCTGAAGAATGGCCTGGGCCTCGGAAACGGAAATGCCGGGCAAAGTCGTGGGCATGTAGAGAATGGAACCTTCGTTCAGCGGGGGCATGAACTCATTCCCCAACCGCAGGTACACGGGCACGGAGGTCGCAACCATGAGCAGGGCAATCACAATGGTGGTTTTCGGATGCCGCAGCACCAGTCGCGCAGGCGGCTCGTAAATCCGGAAGAGCAGCCGGCTGATGGGGTGGCGTTCTTCCTTATAGTATTTTCCCACGGCAATCTGATTGACGAACCAGGCCAGGAAGCGCGGCCGGAACTGGAAGTAATCCATGCGGGCGAAAAGCATGCGCATCGCCGGATCCAGGGTCACCGCCAGGATGGCGGCGATCGCCATCGCGAAATTCTTGGTGAAGGCGAGCGGGCGGAAAAGCCGGCCTTCCTGATCCAGGAGCGTGAACACGGGCAGGAAGGCAACCGCGATCACCAGCAGGGAAAAGAACACCGAAGGCCCGACCTCTTTGAGCGCCTGCAGCCGGATCGCGTGGAAGTCCCCCTGCCGGCCTCCTTCAATCCAGAGCTCCAGCTTTTTGTAGGCATTCTCGACTTCAACGATGGCGCCGTCGACCAGCACGCCGATCGAGATGGCGATGCCGGCCAGCGACATGATGTTCGAATTCAGACCCATCCAGTGCATGGGGATGAACGACAACAGCACCGCCACCGGGATCGTGACGATCGGAATGATGGCGGATGGAATGTGCCAGAGGAATATCACGATAACGACGCTGACGATGATCACTTCCAGGATCAGTTCTTCTTTGAGGTTGCTGATCGATGCCTCGATCGCTCAGAACGATCGTAGGTGGTGACGACCTTGACTCCTTTGGGCAGCGAGGGCTGGAGTTCCTGGAGCTTTTCCTTGACCCGGCGGATGACTTTGTCGGCGTTCTCGCTGTGCCGCATCACGACGATGCCGCCCACGGTATCGCCGATGCCGTCGAGGTCGGCCACTCCGCGCCTCATCTCCGGGCCGCGCTCAACCCTGGCGATGTCGCGCAGCAGAACCGGCGTGCCTCGTTCGTTGGTCTTGACGACAATCTGCTCGATGTCTTCCAGGCTTTTGATGTAACCATGGCCGCGGACCATATATTCCGCGCCGGAAAACTCGATCAGCCTGGCGCCCACCTCCACATTGGAGTTGCGCACCGCCTCCGAAACCATCATGAGTGGAATGTGGTAAGCCACGAGCCGTTCGCGGTCCACGGTGATCTGGTACTGGTTCTGGAATCCGCCGATGGTGGCGATCTCGGCAACTCCCTGCACAGACTGCAGTGCATAGCGAAGGTTCCAGTCCTGGAAAGAGCGCAGGTCGGCCAGCGTGTGGCTGCCGCTCTCGTCCACCAAGGCGTACTGATAAACCCAGCCCACTCCGGTCGCATCCGGGCCGATTTCTGTCTTGACCCCCTCGGGGAGTGAGGAAAGCACTTTGCTGAGGTATTCGAGCACCCGGCTCCGGGCCCAGTAAATGTCGGTGCCGTCTTCGAAAATGATGTAAACGTAAGAAAAACCGAAATCGGAATAGCCGCGAATCGCCTTCACGCTCGGGGCCCCGAGCAGTGCCGTCGTGATGGGATAAGTAACCTGGTCTTCCATGATGTCGGGGGAGCGGTCCCATTTTGAATAGACGATTACCTGGGTGTCGGACAGATCCGGAATGGCATCCACCGGCTGGTTGTAAAGCGTCCAAATACCGAAAGCCACAATCGCAGCAATGAAAAGCAGCACGAGATACTTTTCACGCGCCGAAAACTCAATGAGCTTCTCAACCATAATAATCTTTCATTGGCAGTCGTCCGGGCTCTGCACTATTTGAAAGGAGTCAGGAGTCAGGAGTCAGGAGTCAGAATAAAAGCCAGTTGCTTGGTACAACCTAAGGCAGAGATATTATTGGGGGGTTTTTCTACTGACTCCTGACTCCTTTCCAATATTTGCCTCCATCCTGCTCGCCGGAGAGGCGGAGCCTTTCAGGTTCGCACGCCCCGAGGCCATGGTTTTTGCCTTCAATCTGGGCAAACTCCAATCCTCGGCAGAAGTGTGACGCGCGCTTTTTTCTCCTGACTACTGACTCCTGACTCCTTTCAAATATTTGCCTCCATCCTGCTCGTCCCGGCGCCGTCATTTCCCAGAGATCGCGGCTTTCAGCTTGGACTCGGAATCGAGCAGGAAATTCGCTCCGGTAACCGCTTTTTCACCCGCCGCCACACCGCTCCGGATCTGGTAATAGCCGCGCACCTTGACCCCGGTTTTTACTTCACGCGGCTCGAACAGGCCGCCGCCTTTGGCCACAAAAACAATTTCGCGTTCACCCGTTCCCAATACGGCGCTGTCCGGCACCGCGACTCCATAGCCCAACTGCCCGCCCAGAACGACATCCGCATACATGTCGGGTTTCAAAATCCCGGATGGATTTTCCAGCACGATGCGAGCTTTTAACGTCCGGCTCTTCTCGTCCAAGGTGGGATTGATATAGTTGACGCGCCCACGGAACACGCGGCTGGGGTCGTAACTCAACGAGACCGTCGCCGGGCTGCCCACTTTGACGAATGGCACGTTGACTTCGTAGAGATCGGCCATTACCCAGACCGTGGACAGATCCATGATGTCGTAGAGCGTGTCGGAGGGTATTACCTTGTTGCCCTGGACGGCGGTTTTTGCACTGACGTTGCCGCTGACCGGCGAATAAATCGTCAGCGCCCGGATCGGTTCGCGGGTCTGCTCGATGCGCGCGATCTGCTCCGGGCTGATATCCCAGAGCGACAGGCGCTGGCGCGCGGCCTCCACGAGATTGACTCCGGGCAGCCGCGTGTCCGTTCCCGATTTGGCCCACTGGTCACGCGCCTGCAACGCCAGAATGAATTCCTTCTGGGTGGCCAGCAATTCGGGTGAGAAGACCGTGAGCAGCGGCTGGCCCGCACGAACCTGTTGGCCGACGTAGTCTGCATAGATCTGCTCGATGTGCCCTTCGAATTTGGTATGGATGTGATGGATGCGCGTTTCGTCGGCGGTGACCATCCCCACCGTGCGGATGCTGTGGTCCAGGCTCATCAGGCGCGCTTCTTCCGTCGTAACCCCCATCATCTGGAGTCGCTCAGGAGAAATTTTTACCGGCGCATATCCCGGCACTCCCGGCCCGGTTGTGCCCGGCGATTCCCCCTGGTAAACAGGCACGAGGTCCATGCCGTCGGGAGCTTTGCCGGGCTTATCATAGCGGCTGCCGGGATTCATCGCATCGGTCCAGTACAGGATTTTGCGATCCGGTCCGGACGGCGCCCCGGCGCTCTGGTAGCCCGCGGGTTCCTCTTTGGTTGGGGCTTGCGCAGGAGCTCCTCCTTCAATGGGAACCAGTTTCATGCCGCAGATCGGGCAATCTCCCGGCTGGTCGGAAACATATTCGGGATGCATGGGACAGTGATACTTCTGCACCTTTGGAGCAGCCGCCGGCAGCCGGCCGGCGTTTTGCTTCGACACGATCCAATAACCGCCGCTGATCAGGACCGCTGCGAGCACGAATCCAATCAGGAAATTTTTCATTGCCGCACCTCGTTCCCGGGCAGGCCCGGATCCGGCACGGCGAATGGGACATCGCCGGTCAATTCCTCCAGTCCCGCCAGGGCCTTCAGGTATTCCGACTGCTGTTCGTAATAGTTCATTTGATATTCCCTGATGGTATTGAAATTTGCGAGGACGGTGAGGAAATCCGTACTGCCGGTCTCATAGCCGGTCAGAGAAGATTGCAGGGCAAGTTCCGATTGAGGCACAACCTGGCGGGAATACAAGTCCATGAGTTTCTGGGCGGCGTCGGCCGCCAGATAGCGGTCGCGGAGGCGGAACAGAAGCATCTGCTGCTCGTTGCGATACACCCGCTGCGCCTCGGCCAGGCCGGCTCCTGCTTCTTCAAGGCCGTACCGCTGCTTGCGGCCGAAAAAGAGCGGAACGTTGAACTGCACTTTGAACTCCCACATCGGTTTCAGCGAGCCCATGTTGTAGTAGCCGGTCATGATGTCGAAATCCGGGTAATAGGCTCGCTGCGCGGACTGCACATTGAGTTGGCGGCCGTCGATCACCGCGCGCTGCGCCCGGAGGAGGGGCGACGATTCCAGGGCGCGCGCGCGCAGCGACTCGAAAGACTCCAGCGCAGGCGGCGCCGGAGCCGGCTCGGGGCGGGCGAGATCCGCTTCCGGCGCACGATTGAGCAGTGCATTGATCTCCGCGCCAAGGGAAAGTTTTCTCTGCTCGAGAAGGATCAGACGGTTGTCTAAAATCGCGACTTCCACGCCCGCTTTGATGATATCCTGCTGGGTTGCCTTCCCCACGGTATAGCGGGCTTCGGCCACCTTTGCCAGTTGCTGAAGCTGCTGCTGATTCCGGCGCAAGAGGCCGATGACCTCATAGGTGAAGCGAAGTTCGTAAAATCTCTGTTTCAGTTGCGCGATCAGCCGCAGCTCCGTGATCCGATAAACCTGAGCCTCACTCTGCGCCTCCTTCTCGGCGATGCCGCCTTTGAGCGCCCGCTTTCCGGGAAAAGGGATCTCCTGGGCGACCTGAACTCCGATGTTGCTCGTCGGTTCACTTCCCAATCCGGCGCCCGGATACGGCCAGCCGACGCTGGCCCAGCCGGCGGTGATGCGCGGATCCGGGAGCGCGCTCTCCTGCGGGGCGCGGGCCAGGGCGGCTTCATAGCGCTTGCGCGCCGCCTGCAACTCCGGGTTGGAGGTGCGGAGCTCATGGACGAGGGGATCCAGCCGCAGCGGCTGCTCCTGTACCGTCTGGCCTGTCTGCTGAGCGGCAATCGCGGTCATGATACCTGGACACAACAGGGTCAGGGAGAGCGATAGGAGGAATTTCCCAACTCTAAAATGGCGCATACCGGCTCCAGCTTCAAAAGAAGCAATTGAGATCTGCGCGGACCCAATTCGTCCGGCACACCGATAGCTGCAATTTTAGAGTCAGGCTATGTCCAGCGCTAAGTCGTTATTATGCGTTGCTATGAGCGCCCGGCGGCGGTCAAGTCTGCCCCAGAACCTCCACCACTGCCCCAAATGAGCCAAAAGGGGAGCCGGTTATAAGGGGTTGTCGAACGGCTGGTCCTTTCGCGCATATCGACATGCAGCAAGGTTTGGGCGTGGCGCCGAACGCCCGTTTGGAGTGCGGCGACTGGTCGCCGCTGTGAGGGTCGTCCTGCTGGCACAACCAGGCAGCTTGCTGCCGGGAATTCCACGAACCAAACCAAGGCTGCACTGCCACAGAGATCCGATGAATAATGGCGGCAAGCCGCCTTGTGCGGCAGCAGATCGATTCGTGAAAGCGGCGACCAGTCGCCGCACTCCAAACGAGGCTGCCCCGTCCAAAAACCGGCGATGCGCCGTTGAATGTTGTTTTGATGAAAATGCTTACTTCGCCTTCCGCATCACGCGTACGGCTCTTGTCTACCGAGATGCAGATCCGTTGTTGCCGGCATCATCGTCGGGGCTGGATGCTCCGTAGCCGCCACTGGAGCCCGTGCCTGCTACCTTATTGCCGTAGGAAGGATAATTGTCGGGGCTCTTATCGTCCACAGCGCCGGCTCCCGCCGCTTCACCATAGCCGCCTCCAGAGCCGGGCCCCATAACCTCTTTTTGCCCGGAATCCGCATCCGGTTCGGTGGCCCCGTAGCCGCCTGTGGAACCTGGACCGGCGATCTTATTGCCGTAGGAAGGATAATTGTCGGGGCTTTTATCGTCCACGGCGCCGGCTCCTGCCGCATCGCCGTAGCCGCCTCCCGCACCGGGTCCGGCAACCTCTTTTTGCCCGGAATCCGCATCCGGTTCGGTGGCCCCATAGCCGCCTGTGGAACCTGGACCGGCGATCTTGTTGCCGTAGGATGGATAATTATCGGGGCTCTTATCCTCCACGGCGCCGGCTCCTGCCGCATCGCCGTAGCCGCCTCCCGCACCGGGTCCCATAACTTCTTTATGCTCGGAATCCGCGGTTGAGTCACTTGCCCCATAGCCGCCCGTGGAACCTGGACCGGCGACCTGATCGCCATAGGATGGATAGTTGTCGGGACCCTTTGCGCCCGGTGCGCCCGCCTTCGGAATCTTGATCGCGGATGCAGGCTTATAGCCGCCTCCCAGACCCGGACCATCCTCTGCATATCCGCCGCCCGCGCCCGGACCGGTGACCTGATCCCCGTGAGGCTTGTCTTGCGAAGCACCTTCATCGGGGTCGGATACGCCATAGCCGCCGCTCGAGCCTGTGCCTGCGACCATGCCGTCAAGTTTCTGGAGATAGCGCACAATCATCCGCTCCGTAATGCCGCGGTGCCTCATTTTGGTTATGCGCGCGCGTTCTTCCGGCGCAAGCAGCGAGCAGGCATAGAGCACAGCGCGCCTGTCCCAATAATCAAGGGACTCCAGATGAGCCGATTGCCTTTTCACCCAATCCGCATCCTTCTTGCGCAGCGCGATCAGGGCCTTGCCCCTGGCGTCCGGGATATCGCCGTACTGGGTGGGGAGATTGATTTCGTTGAAGCAGGGATTGGTAAACAAGTAGGACATCCATTCACTGATATAGGTGCTGGCGTGCACCTTCTTTTCCCACGCTTCCCGAATCTCCTGCTCAAAGGTTATGACCTTTTCATGGTCCAGCACGGCATGCAAATAAAGGGCGGCTTCCCGAATCACCGGGGACAGCTTTTCAAAGTGTGCGAGCACGGGAGGAATCAGGTCGGGGATGCGATAAACCGTCGCCTTCCTCAGGATTCTCCTTGCGGCGATAAGGTCGGGATTGCGGACGCCGACTGCCCGGTCGAAATGGGCGAGATAGGCCGACGTGACTGTGCGGAACTCGGGCAGTTTCCGCATTCCCGCATAGACGCTTGCTGCCTGCGAAGCCGGCATGGATGCAGTCATCCAGGCATAGAAAGTCGGGTGCACGCTTTCGCCGATGTACCGGTTCAGACGCTCCTCCGCGGCACCGGCATCGGCGCTCTCTTGCGGTTGCCGCCTGAAATGGCGTGACAGAAATTCTCCAACGTTAACGATTCGCGTCTTCTGGGGCGCGATGAACATTTCATGGGCCGTCTGGAGGTGCGAGGACAGATCGTCCAGAGTCTTTTCCGCATCCTCCGGGGAAGTGCAGAAGATGCGATAATCATCGCCCCAGCGCGCAAATTCATGTCCGCCTTCATGGATCCTGTGATCGATGACCGACAGGATCACCTCGGAGAGCACCGTGCTCGCGCTCGGGCCGGCAGGAAGACCACGGCCCGCACCCGTGCAGAAAGCGGGGAGGAAGCGGCCAAGCGCGTTCAGTCGCTCCGGCCGCATGGCCCGGCGTTCGAGCAGAAACTGGACGAGGCGGCGCGGCTGAATGTGTCCGAAGAAATCGTAGATGTCCGTCATCAGTACATAGCCGCCCGTATTTTGCGGGCCGAGCACCCGGTACTTCTGCGCCAGCGTTTCCAGCCAGTCGACATGGTGATGCCACGCGCTGCCCGGGCTGCCGAAGAAAGAACCTTCCGCGGCAGGTTCCAGGCGCCGGGTCCGGATCGCGCCTGCAGAGTCGGCGCCTTCCGGCTTTGCTCGCGCAACCATGATTTCATGCACCAGGGCGGTATAGATCAGCGAGTCCACGGCATCAAGCCGGTGCAGTATGCGGAACGAACCGCTCTGCCGGGGAGCAAAACGCACCAGCGGCGGCCGCGGCATATGGGCATTGAGGTCCAGCGCCAGGATGCTGGCCTTGACTTCAGGCTATTCTTCCTCGAATACCTTGATCTCAAAGGCAGGGGGGAAGAAATCGTTGTCGCCGAATCGGATCAGATGCAGCAACGCCCAATCGAGCGAGCCTTCATTGAGCAGGATTTTCATGGTAGCCTCCGCGAGCCGTATTCATAATCCGTTCCCGCCGGGTACTGCATGACAAACGGTGGACAATCAGGTTGACTTCAGTCTATTCAACATTGGCCGGCAAGTCCAGCACCCGAATTGGATTTCGGACAGGCTGCCGTCAGAAAAAGCTGAAAAGCAGCGAGATCCGGCCTGGGAAGGAACGCGGGCGTCCCGCCCAATGCCGCATAGTTTTTGCTCCAATTGGCCTGAACAAAACCTGAAGGGCCCGTTTGGAGTGCGGCGACTCGTCGCCGCTCTGGAAATCGTGTTCTGGCCGGGCACCGGCAGCTTGCTGCCGTTTTCAGGAAAGACCAATTCTTGGCTACAGGCGCACCGCGGCAATCCCGGCAGCAAGCTGCCGGTGTGGGGCAGCACCAGGCTGTTAAAAGCGGCGACCAGTCGCCGCACTCCAAACGCGCCATGGGTGCCATGCGTCAAAAACTATGCGGTATTGGGCGTCCCGTCCGCAAAGTGGCATGGCGGGTGAAACGCCCGCGCTCCAAAAGCAGGCGGCCCTCACGATGATCGAATTGCCTTTTGGATTGGCAAGATAATGCTAGAATAGCCGGCCATGTCCGTTGCCGATCCCCATGTCCCTAATGATCGTGAAGTGCCCCACCCATGGGTGTGGGCCGTGTTGTATTTTCCGCTTGGGCTGGCGATCGGCTTCCCCTCCGTCGCGCTGGGATATCTCGGCGCGCGCGCCGGCCTCGGGGTCTCGGAGATCGCCGCCATTGTCGGGATGACATTTCTCGCCAGCGGATGGAAATTCCTCTGGGCGCCGATCGGCGATTACACGCTCACGAGAAAGTCCTGGTATCTGATTGCCGTTTTGCTGGTGGCTCTGGGCTTGATCGCCATGACCGGAATCCCCATTTCGAAGAAAACGGCGCCGCTCCTCTCCGCATTGACTTTTCTTACGACCGTGGCGGCCACGTTTATCGCCTTTGCGACCGAAGGTCTCATGGCTCACAACACAACCCAGTCGACCCGGGGGCGCGCCGCCGGCTGGTTTCAGTCAGGCAACCAGTTCGGCCAGACCGCCGGAGGCGGCATCGGCCTGTGGCTGATCCAGCATATGCCCTCTTCATGGATGGCGGGACTGGCGCTCGCAGCCATCGTCATGGCTTGCGCACTGCCGCTGATTCGGCTCGAAGAGCCACCGCGTCTCCTGGGGGGCGCATCCGTGGGTGACCGCGTACGCGATGCCTGGCGTGAGCTTGCCGGCGTGTTGCGCGCCCGCACGGGACGGATCGCTTTGATTCTGGCAATCCTGCCGATCGGCACGGGCGCGGCCCAATTTCTTTTCAGTGCCGTCGGCCCGGAATTCAGTGCTTCCGCGGATGTGGTTTCTGCTGTCCTGGGGCTCGGCGGAGGATTGGCGATTGTCGCCGGCTGCTTCGCCGGCGGGCGGCTTGCAGACCGCATATCCAAGCCCGTCGCTTACTCGACCGCATGCGGACTGGGCCTCGTCGCCTGCATCCTGATCGCTTTTGCGCCGCGCACATCCGCCGGATACGCCGCCACCACTCTGTTCTACACGTTCACGCTCGGGATGGTGGCCGCCTCATTCACCGGGCTCGTGCTGTCGATCATCGGCGACAAAGCCGCGGCCACCAAGATCAACCTGTTTTTTGCGCTCAACACGCTGTTCAGCATGGGCATGCTGCGCGCCGCCGGCTGGGCTCACGACCTCTGGTCCACGAATGGCATGCTCTATACGGAGGCAATTACCGGAGTGGTGGCGCTCGCGGTGTTCGCCGCCCTTGTCCGCCGGGTGCGTGGAGCTGAAAGAAGGAGTCAGGAGTCAGGAGTCAGGAGTCAGGAGAAAAGCCAGGAGCCAGGAGCTAGGAGCCAGGGGCCAGAAGCCAGGAGCCGGAAGCCAGGAGCCAGAAGCCAGGAGCCAGGGGCCAGAAGGGATCAGTGCAAGTTTTGAATCGCAGGCGGGATGAACTCGATACAGAAATCCCGGCTTCCGGCTTCCGGCTCCTGGCTTCCGGCTCCTGGCTCCTGGCTTCTGACTTCCGGCTTCTGGGCTTCCGGCTTCCAGAGAACAGAATTCCCCTTACGCGCTGTATAGCGGGCAAAACCATCCTGCCAGGTTCAGCGGACCTTATTGCTTTTATTCTGACTCCTGACTCCTGACTCCTGACTCCTTCCCTCCTGGCACCGCACTGCCTTGCGGGAAAACAGCCATTGGCATGCGAATCCGAATGAGAGCGCCGCCAGGACTCCCAGGTTGGCGGACGCCCATGCCCCCTCCCTGCCGCCGAGCCCGAACGGGCCGAGCAGGTATCCTTGCCACGAGAGCCAATCCGCCGAGGTGTTGGTCACAAGGCCCCAACCGAGCGCTGTGCCGATCGTGATCGCCCCGACTGCAACCGGATTTACCGCTCCATAGCGGCCGCGCGCATCGAACAGGTCTTCATCGGCGTAATCCGACCGGCGCAGCGCCATGTCGCCAAGAAAAATCCCGCACCAGGCTGCAATGGGAACACCGAGCGTGATCAGAAATCCCTGAAATGGACCTATGAAGTCCCGGGCCAGCCAGACGATGATGATGGTCCCCAAAATCATGAGGACGCCGTCGAGCAAAGCTGCCTGCCAGCGTCTTATGCGCAATCCCAGGGTCAGGAGCACCAGGCCGGAAGAGTAGATGTCCAGGACAGCCCCGCCGATGATTCCGCCGATGGCGACTACTGCAAAGGGGAGCAGATACCATGTGGGCAGCAACGTGGTGAGCGCGCCGATCGGATCGGCGGCGATCGCGTGGGAGAGTTTGGGATCCGTCGCCCCCAGCAGAAGGCCGTACGCCAGCAGAAGCACCGGCGCCACACTGGCGCCGAATGTTGTCCAGGCGACCACTCCCGAACCGGAAACCGAGCGCGGCAGATAACGGGAATAGTCGGAGGCGCTGTTCACCCAGCCAAGTCCAAAGCCGGTGATGGCAAAGATGAATGCGCCCACCACACTTTGGAAAGATCCGTCATGGTGGCTCGTCAGCGCCTGCCACTGAATGTGGCTCATGGTCAGCAGAGCATATCCCAGGGTAAGAATCGCCATGGCGACGGTGAGGATCGCCTGCAGGCGCATGATGAGGTCGAACCCGATCACCCCTGCAAGCACGACCACAGCCGCCACAACGATGAACGCGGCGATCTTTACACCGTCACCGGTTCCCCAGCCCAAACGGTCAAACACGGTTGAAGTGGCAAGCGTCGCCAGCGAGACAAGCACCGTTTCCCATCCGACCAGCAGCAGCCAGGAGATGATGGCGGGCACTGCGTTGCCGCGGACGCCGAAAGCCGCGCGCGAAAGCACCATCGTGGGAGCCGATCCGTGCTTGCCGGCCAGCGACACAAGGCCCACCAGCAGAAATGACAATACCGTGCCTACAACGCCGGCCGCCACCGCCTGCCGGAATGAGATCCCGAAGCCAAGCAGAAACGAACCGAACGAGATGCCCAGCACCGAGATGTTCGCCGCACACCAGGGCCACAACAAGCCGCGCGCATGCCCCTTGCGCTCCGCTTCACTAATGATATTGATGCCGTTCTGCTCGATCGCCATACCCGGAAACCCCGCGTATCATACCGCGATCGGGAACCAAAACATCCGTCGATTTCCCGGCACGAAAAATAGTGCAGGATTCGGGATCGGTGGTGTAGGCTCGGCAGAAGAAAACAACAGATGCGAGGAATTCCTATGAAAAGAACGATGTGCGCGGCGGTCTTAGTCTCCATGCTTGCGACCATGTACCCTGGGTCCCTCTCCTTCACCGCCGAGGGTGAGCCTGATCTTGCATCCGGAGTCACAATTCGCAGAGACGCATACGGCATTCCCCACATCCTGGCGGAGAGCGAGGAGGCTGCCGGTTTCGGGTTCGGGTACGCCCAGGCTGAGGATCACTGCCTGGAGATCGCGAAATCCCTCATGAGCGCGCGCGGGGAAGACGCGAAATATTTCGGCACGGGCATTGAGTCCGATTTTCTGCTGAAACTGTATGCCAACATGGAAGCAGCGGCAGAAGACTTGCGCCAGGTGAGCCCGGTGTACCGCAAGATCGTTAACGCATATGCGGAAGGGGTGAACCGTTATGTCGAAACGCATCGCGCCGAACTGCCGGCCTGGATCCCCAGATTCACCGGCATCGATGTATTGGCATCGCGCCGCGCCGGCGCCATCCGGTCGACTTTCTCCCAGGCGACGGTCCGTGCGTTGCAGCGAAAATATCCCCCGGCCGGAACACGCGCGGGCAGCCATGAGTGGTGGGCCATTCCTTTGGATCCGATCCCCGCTGGCGAGGCCGCGGCCGAACCTCCAGGCTCGAATGCCTTCGCCCTTTCCGGGTCACGCACCGCATCGGGGCATCCGATACTGCTCGGCAATCCGCACCTCAACTGGTCTTCCCTTTACTGGGAGGCGCATGTGACGGTCCCCGGCAAAATCAACTTCTTCGGATCTACCCTGGCCGGAATTCCCGTCCTGCGCGCCGGATTCAACGAAAACCTGGGCTGGGTCACGACCAACAATTCACCGGATGTCAGCGATGTTTTTTCGCTCACGCTCGACCCGAAACGCCCGGACCACTACGTTTTTGACGGAAAAACCATGCCGCTGGTCAGGCGCGACGTGACCGTCGAAATCAAGGCGCCGGACGGCACGGTCCGGAAAGAGACCCGATCCTACTGGGATTCGCACCTGGGCAAAATCCTGTATCGCAATGCGGACAAAGCGTTCGCCGTCAACTCGACGCAACTCGATGCAATTCATTATTACGAGGGTTTCTATTTCCTGAGCAAGACCGGCAACCTGAAGCAATTCCTGGCCGTCATGGACCGGAACATGGTGCCGACCTCCAACTTCACCTATGCGGATGCCGAGGGAAACATCATGTATATGTGGAACGCGCGCATCCCGCAGCGCCCTGAAGACGGCACGGATTACTCGCTGGACGTGCCGGCGGGGACGGGCAAGTACGTCTGGAAAAAGATGCTTAAGCCCGGGAGCTTCCCGCGGCTGATTAATCCGTCAGGAGGCTATACCCAGAACTGCAACAATCCGCCGTGGTTTGCCTCTTTGCGCAATTCGCTGGATCCCGACAAATACCCCGAGTACCTGGAGAGTGACCGCGGGCTGGCGCTGCGGCCGCAGGCGGCACTGGAAATGCTCGAAAGCCGGGAGAAGTTTTCTTTCGAAGATGTGATCCGCTGCAAATACAACACTAAAATGCTCCTTGCCGACCGCGTCAAGCCGGCCCTGTTGCAGGCGATCGGCAAGGCCGGCAACTCAATATCGGCAGACCTGCAGGCCGGGCTGGCGGCCCTCCAGGCATGGGACAACCATGTGAACTCAGACAGCAGGGGCGCCGTTTTGTTTCAGCGTTTCTGGGACACCTATAGCCAGGCGCAGCCCCAGCCGTTTGCGGAGCCCTGGAGCCGGAACCATCCCGGCCATACCCCTTCCGGATTGGCGGATCCGGCGCCGGCATTGAAACATCTCGAGGAAGCCGTGCGCTGGACAAGGCAGAAGTATGGCCGGGAGGACGTCGCCTGGGGCGAAGTCAATCGGTTCCGCTTCGGCGAGCTCGATCTTCCCGCTGACGGCGCAAGCGGCAACTACGGATTGTTCCGGGTAATGCAATTTACCGAATTGCCCGACGGCAAGCGGGTGGCCGGCCAGATTCAGCAAGATCAACCGCCAGTCGGATTCGGGGACGCGTGGGTGATAGCGGTGGAATTCTCAAAGCCGGTCCGGGCCGCTTCCGTGCTCGCCTACGGACAGACGACACGTTCGGATTCCAAACATAGTTCGGATCAGATCCGGCTCTTTGTCGAGCACAGACTGCGCCCCATCTGGTTCCGTGAAGCTGAACTCCAGGCCAACCTCGAGCGCTCGTACCACCCTCCCGGGAGCGGTAATTAGCCCATTTGGAACCACGAAGACCCCTAAGACCGCAAAGGCAGGCGCCCTCGCTTCCTCCGATTCCATAGGCTTCGCGGTCTTGGAGGTCTTCGTGGTTAATCTGTTTAATAACAGTTATTTAGAATAGCTTCCCACCTTTTTTCTATCGATCCTGATTTTCGGAATAGCCAATATATACCTGGATTCCGAAGTTGAAATACGGCAAGCCGTTTGGAGTGCGGCGATTCATCGCCGCTCTGGGGACCGAATGCTGGCTGGATCAGGCAGCTTGCTGCCGGGAATTCCATAAACCGCTTGGGACTGCACTCCCAAGAGATCTAATGAATCATGGCGGCAAGCCGCCCGTTTCGGCAGTAGATCGAACTGTGAAAACGGCGATGAATCGCCGCACTCCAAAACGGGGCAGCCGCCAACCGGGTTCATCGATTGCTGATCGATGCGCGGCCAAAAATGTGCTCCTTTCAGAAATCGATTTCAACCAGTATCCATGCGGTCGAGAATAGCGTGTTCCAGCCGCGCAACGGCAGCTTGCTGCCGTTTTCAGAAGAGACCAATGCTTGGTTTCAGGCGCGCCGTGGCAATCCCGGCAGCAAGCTGCCGGTGCGAGGCATCATCCGACTGTTAAAAGCGGCGACGAGTCGCCGCGCTCCAAACGTGTCTTCCGCACCATGGCTAGCCGTCATCTTTTCCTGTCTCCTGTCTCCTGTCTACTGTTTTCTTTCCTGGATGACGCTGATCAGGTTGCTGTAATCATCCGTCCAGAGCTTTCGCGACGGGACAGGTTCCTCCCAGGGCTTGACATGGCTCGTGACGACCGGATCTTTAAGGAACTGCGCGTTCGCGGTCAACAGAACCCAACTGGTGCGGTCCGTCCCCTGGGTCGTGTTCCCCTGATCATCGACCCAGAGGGCCCGCATGGCGCCGGCTGGAAGCAGGCTGCGCACAACCGGCTTGAGATTGAAAAAACGGTTCGTGATGTGGACGGCGAGGATGCCGTCTTCCTTCAGATGATAGCGATAGATCTGGAAACACTCCCGCGTCAGCAGATGCACGGGAATGGCGTCGCTGCTGAATGCGTCGACCACAAGGATGTCGAATTTCTGCGATTCTCCGCGCTGGCGTTCCCTGTCTAATGAAATGCGCGCGTCGCCAAGTTTCACGTCGATGCGGGCCTTGCTGTCCTTGCGATACGTGAAATATCTGTCGGAAAGCTCCACTACCTGGGGATTGATTTCATAGAAGCGGATGTAATCCCCGGATTGGCCATAGACGGCGAGTGTGCCGGTGCCGAGCCCGATGACTCCCATTCTCAATGGGCCTCGGGCAAGACGCTGCGGATGGCAGGATATCGCGAATCCCACGCCGCTGCTCGGTCCATAGTAGGAGACCGGCCAGAATCGTTTTTCGCCATCCTGGAACTGGAAGCCGTGTTCGATCCGCCCATGCATCAACGACAAGGTGTGCTGGCCCGGGTAGCCGCTGTAAAGGTCCAGCACTCTGAGGACGCCGAAAAAATTGCGCCTTGCCTCGACCGTGCTGTCCATTGTCAGCATGATCTGTTCGCGGAGCACAAGTGCCAGGGGAATCCATGAGCCCCAGAGCAGAGCCCAGACCATCCAGACGCGCAGCGGGCGTTGCCAGCAAAGCCGACCCTTGCGGTCATAGAAGAACGCCGCGACCGACAGCAAAACGAGAGCCGCGAGACCGATCTGAAACCTGCGCGTTTTCCAGATGCCGTCCACCAATTTGGGAGCAAGAATCACCCAGGCGGCGCAGAGCGCGAACCACAGCAGCCAGACGTAAAGCGGACGCCCATGGAAAAGCAGGCCTTTCCGTTCCCGGAAAAGGACGGTCAGGGCCAACAAAGCAGTGGCGAGCACGCCAAAATGGTATTCCCAATAACCTTTGAACAGATGCGTGGCAACCGCCGTCACCAGCAGGGCCCCCAAGCCGCCGCCGCCCGCGACCGTCAGGTAAAACCGGGTGAGGTGGCGCGCTCCGGGCTTGAGCCGCACCAGCTCGCCGTGACAGATCATGCAGGAGACGAACAGCGTCAGCGAGTAGCTGAGAATCTGCCCGCGCAGGGAGACGACTACGCCTCCCGAGAGAACGGAGCATGTCCAGATAATAGACGCCGCCAAGCCCGGAAGAAACAAGGGGCGCCAGTAAAGCCGCTCATGCTGGAAACAGATGATAAATGAGAGCAGATAGAGCGCCAGCGGTAGAATCCACAGCAGCGGCACGACCGCCAGGTCCTGGCACAGCTGGCTTGTGGTGGCCAGCAGCATGATAGAGCTGCATGCCGTCAGGCTGAGCCACAGAATGTAAAGGCTTGCTCCCGGACGGTCTTTTTCGGCGTCGGGTTCCACGGCGCCCGCCTGCCGCGGATCACTGTCGGCCGCATTCCGCGTTATGCCGCGGCAAAGCAGCACGCACAGCAGCGCAAAGACCGCAAACGCCCACGACCAGATCGAGGCTTGCCGGGTTACCCTGATCGCAGGCTCGATCAAAAGCGGGTAGCCGACAATGGCCAGCAATGATCCGAGATTCGAAAGCGCGTAAAGCCGGTACGGCGAGGAGTCAGGACGCGTGCGGCTGAACCAGGACTGCAACAGCGGGGATGTCGCGGACAGGAGAAAATAAGGCGTGCCGATACTCACCAGCAGCAGTCCGAGGATGTTCAGGACCGGGGATGCGTCATCGCCGGGCTTCCAGCTTTGGCCGGGGAGGATTGAGAATGCGAGGACAACGATGGCCGCCGCAATCACGAAAACCAGGTGCACCATCGCCTGGCGGCGCAGCCGAAACCTGCTCGCGAGCGCATGCGCATAGCCATAGCCGGCAAGAAGCAGCGCCTGGAAAAAAAGCATGCAGGCGGTCCAGACCGCGGGAGAGCCGCCAAACCACGGCAAGATATATTTGCCGATCAGGGGCTGAATTAAAAAAAGCAGAAAAGCGCTCAGGAATATTGTGGCGCCATAAAGCAGCATCGCTTGTACCCCATGGGGAATCCGGCCGCCGCGGGCACGCCCGGCCCGGCCGGGCTATCTTACACAAGACCGGCTGTCACGTCTCCAACATTTCCTGCTCGGATGCGGCCGCTTTTTGGGGCGCGGCGACTGGTCCTGCTCCTTATTCGGAATCCGGATTCATGGCTCTGACCGATAGCATCTTGGAAAGCGCCCCCCATCCGCCTCATGCATGAGATCGCAGACCGCTTCAAAAATGTGCTCCCGGCCGGGTTTTGAGAAATAATCACCGTCCGAACCGTAGGGCGGACGATGCTCGCGCGCCGGCAGCGAGCGCGGCGCGGCGTCGAGCCATTCGTAGCCGCCGTTGCGTTCGAGAGTCTGCTGCATCATGTAGGCGGTGGCGCCGCCGGGGAAATCCTCATCCACAAACAGGATGCGATGGGTTTTTTTGAGTGATGAGACGATAACGCCGCGCAGGTCGAAGGGAAGCAGGGTGCGCACGTCGATGATCTCGACATCGATGCCCGTGCGGGTCAGGAGTTCGGCAGCCTCCAGGGCCAGGGCGCAGCATGCCCCATAGGTCACGGCCGTCACATCCTTCCCGGCCCGGATCACTTCGGGAACACCGAGCGGAATCGTGAACTCTCCGATGTTGGCCGGCAACGGCGCTTTGCGCCGGTAGGCGTTCAGCACTTCGACGACCAGCGCCGCATCATCGGAGCGCAGGAGCGTATTGTAAAAGCCGGCCGCCTGCGTCGAATCTCTCGGCACGCAGATGTAAATGCCGCGCAGCAGGTCGATCAGCCCGGACATCGGCGAACCGGAATGCCAGATGCCTTCCAGGCGATGCCCGCGCGTGCGCACGATCACGGGCGCCTTTTGCCCTCCGCGGGTGCGCCACCTCAAGGTGGCCAGATCGTCCGACATGATCTGCAGTGCGTACAGGGCATAGTCCAGGTATTGAATCTCCGCAATCGGGCGCAATCCCCGCATCGCCATGCCGATCGCCTGGCCCACAATGGTCGCTTCGCGAATTCCGGTATCGGTGATGCGCAGGGCGCCGTACTTCTCCTGCAGGTGGGCGAATCCCTGATTCACGTCGCCAAGCTGGCCGACGTCTTCGCCCATGGCGATCAGCTGCGGATAGCGCGCGAACGCGGCATCGAAGCATGCGTTCAGGATTTCGAATCCCTGCAGCACGGGCGCGGATTCTGAATACACGGCTTTGACTTCCGGCACCAGGAGCGCGGATTCCGCACTCTCGCTGTACAGGTCCGAGCCATAGCGCCTGCGGTTGTCCTGTTCCCGCTCCCGTTTCCACTCGAGCAGCTGCCGGCGCGCCGGCGAGTCTTCCTGACGGACCTCGATCATGGCTTCTGCCGCCGCCGCCATCAGATCGCGGCGCAAGGTGAAGGACCGGGCGGCAAGCGCATCGGACAGGTGCACCAGTTCCTCGCGTTTTGCCGAAACCTGTGCCAGTGCGCGGGTGAGGCTGAGGAGCTGGCTGCGCTCCGCTTCGATGGGCTGCCGACACGCTTCCCAGGCCCGATCCCGTGCCTCGAGGACATATTTTTTTTCTTCCTCCTCCATCCGAGTGAGCTCGGCGTCCGTGGCCAGGCCTTCCGCGATGATCCATTCCCGCATCCGCGGGATGCAGTCGAAGGCCCTTTCCCACTCCAGCCTTTCCGGAGACTTGTAGCGCTGCTGGCTCCCCGAGGTCGAGTGGCCGATCGGCTGGGTCAATTCGGTCACGTGGATCACGATCGGAATGTGATGCCGCCGCGCCGACTCGGCCGCGGCCTGGTAGGTTTCGCAGAGCTGCGGATAATTCCAACCGGCGCAGAGGTAGACATCAAGACCCGATTTTTCTCCGGGCCGCCGCTGGAATCCTTCCAACACGCGGTAAATATCTCCCTTGGTCATCTGGAACTGATTCGGCACCGAGATGCCGTAGCCGTCATCCCAGATCGAAAGCAGCATCGGCACCTGCAACACGCCCGCGGCATTGACCGCTTCCCAGAAAATCCCCTCGGCGCAGCTGGCATTGCCGATGGTTCCGAAAGCGATTTCGTTTCCCTTCTCCGAGAATCCCAGGCAGGCGAGCTTCCGCAGTTCCGGAAGGTGCCGGTACAGCACCGAGGCGTATGCCAGCCCAAGAAGACGCGGCATCTGCGCACCGGTCGGAGACACATCGGCCGAGGAATTGCAGGAGGCGCGCAGGTCCTTCCAACTGCCATCCGGATTGAGAAGGCGGGTGGCAAAGTGGCCGGTCATGGAACGGCCGCCGAAGGCCGGCTCGCTGGCCAGCTCCGCATCGGCGTACAGCTGGGCGAAGTATTCCTGCACGCTCAGCATTTCCAAGGCAAACATCATGGTCTGGTCGCGGTAATACCCAGCCCTGAAGTCACCTTTTTGAAATGCATGGGCCATGGCTACCTGGGGCACTTCTTTGCCGGCGCCGAAGATTCCGAATTTCCCTTTGCCGGAAATCACCTCCCTGTGGGCCGTGATGCTGGCCTGGCGGCTGCGAAATGCAATGCGGTAATCACCTACTGCGGTTTCCCGGGGATTCTTGGCAGGGCTATCCATGGATGCCGTTTCGAATGGTCTGTTCATGCATTAAAACTAGCATAAAGAGAAATCCCTTTTAACCGGAAGTTCCATGGACGTCGAGATGGTATCATGCTGATTATGCAAGACTAAACGCGAAATTCACTTTCCGACTACTGGGAACAAGCCCAGCAACTCGTAAGCCCTGGCCTGGATCGGCGTGGGATCT
>Ga0315277_10002861_pt1 | contig 23712 bp, 17 predicted proteins | sample YL17G05_15_MG_FD_203695 | JGI IMG/M metagenome (GOLD analysis project Ga0315277, IMG submission 203695) | Sediment microbial communities from Yellowstone Lake, YNP, Wyoming, USA - YL17G05_15 | ecosystem: Environmental > Aquatic > Freshwater > Lake > Sediment | place: USA: Wyoming | collected... | reverse complement strand
CCTTCATCAGATGGGCTGGCGCAGCAAAATCCCACCTGTTCTCAAAATCACGTTGCTCTATTTCCAATTCAAGTTCTACAAGTTGGCGAAGCGCTATCAATTCTCTACGCAATTTGGCCGCAATCGTGAGAGGAAGTGCTTCATCTCCGAAAATGAAACCTTCGTAATCCGCACAGTATTGAACTATGTTGGCATCAAGATAGATGAGCATAATTCTGAAATACTACGCTGAAGGCTGACAACTTACGGTGAGTGTCTTCGCGACCGTCGCGGTAGGACGGCCAGTTACCCAATACCCCTGCGCAGATCCCAGCACGCGGTTTCCTCGCACCTGCCCGTTTCGGTTCGGGAATCGGGGCGAGGAGGGCGACCGCCCCGCCGACTGTAACTAGGCCCTGCCTTGATTCTCGCGCGATTTTTCTAGCATCTCTTCATATCTACTATCTTGTTCTCTCTGCCAGTCGTAAGAATATTGCCAATCTCCCGCATGAGGTTCAGCCAGAGGGCATTCCACACAGTGTTCATCATAGAACGTGCTGAATGTATCTTTCAGATAGTAACCCACCAAGCCGGCGAAGACTCGCTTCCTCAAACAGACCACGCTCTTTCTACTTGCAGCAAATCCTAGACCAAATGCATCCGCCACCGGAGATACCCCAGAGAACTCAGGCTTGTAGACATGCCGATGTCGACAGTCTCTTAAATACTCCGCTAGATCCAGTTCTTCAATCCCATGTCTGAGAACATCGTGAATCATTCTGTTGATCTCATCCTTGTGCCCAGTATGTTCTGAATCTCTACTTAGATCATACCCTTGCATTTCAGCAAGCCTGAGCGCCACCTCTCTGCGTATCTGCATTTCGCTGGGCGGTTGCATAGGTTTGAAAGTCTGCTTGTAGTAGGCTATCAGTTCTTTGAGGATGGCCTGTGCCTTGTCTTTGAACTCTGGATCTGCAATGGCTGAGACGATCTCCCTTGCGGCTTGGAGGCCAACCTCTTCTTCGCCCGGCTGTGCACTCATTGAGATTATGCTGACGAGACATTGGTGCATAAGCCCCTCGTCAGATAGCCACTCACAGATTCTGGCATGGGTCTTCAACAGACCGACTACATAGCTGTCGAGTTTATTCAGCTTCTCAGTTTCCTGCGCGAGTAGGTATGCTTGCCTCAAGGGAATAAGGGCCTGAGCTAGCATAGGTGTTGTCAGGCTTGCTACTCTAAGTTGCAGATTTGGATCGTGTTCCCTCGCAGCAATCTCATTGTACTCTTCGACGACTTCTCGAAGAACTCCAAAAGCTACTGCCTCACGGGCATCGATGAAGCCCAGCGATAGTAGTGCTATCGGATTGCCATCCCTCGACGCGAATACTTCAGCGGCGAACCTGTGATTGAAGATATCGTTGCCAAGTATTCGCATACTTAGAATGCATCTCATCAAATCGGTGGTTTGTCTGACTAGGGGGGGGGCGTCAGCGGTTGCACAGGCGTATTTCTGTAGTGCTTTCACCTGCCAACCCAATATGTATGTGACAGGATCACCCTTGCGAGATCGTTCTGTGCTAATAGCATACGCGATTTTTCCTGCCGCGAGTACAGTGTAGAGCTTAACTGTGGGCGAGAAATCGCTGTTCTGCAGTATCTCAAGCGCCTTCGCGTTTGCCTGGTCTACATCGTCTTCGTCCAGATACCTGATGAATCTATGATAGTACGCGAGTTCCCTCCTCCCCTCAAGTACTCTAATCTCTTCCTCAATGTCTGGACTCTCCCTGAGATGTTCTTCCAAAACGCCTAGCTCTGGCAAGAGGGACAACGCGATTCGTTGTTGAGCGTCATTGACCGCTGCCAACAGGCCATCTACGGTCTCAGGTATGGTCTGTGTCTTGTTGAAGTGGATATGGACAGATGGTTTGCCATTCTGTTTGGCTGCAAGATAGTCGTCCCGTAGTTTCTTGTTGGAGTAGAACTCAGTCCAATAGATTGTCTCAGTTGCTAAGTCGACCAGGAAAATGATCACAGGTATCTTCATCTGTTCATACCAGTATGTCAGATCCCTCGTCCTAAAGGCTTTAGAGAGTACGGGCTTCGTTCTCAGTGTCAACTTTGACCCATCTTCTACCCCCTTCACTTGAGCTTTGAAGATAACTCCTGTAGATGCTTGTAGGCCTCCAGCCCCTGGGTGCGTCTGCCGAAATTGCTCAAGCTCGCAGTCTATGCCGAAGTCTTTCCCTTGTTCTCTGAAAACAAAGCCCGCTGGGAATTTGTATTTAAGGATTCTCAGTGCCTCGTCGTCGATTTGCTGTTCTCGGCTTCTGTATTTGCCGTTTGTCATAGCGAACACCGAGTAAGATTCGAGTGCTACTGGTTTGCTACTGTGAAGGGCTCAACGGCGCGGCGGGTAGGTCGCGAGCCATGCATCGTAGCTGATCGCACACTCATAGTATATTGCTGTTCTGCGCAGAAGTCAATGCGCAATCCGCCAGGTGACTTGGTGGCAGAGCTGACTGACCCCCGCCCACTTCTGCCGCAGAAGGTCATGATGGCCGTTGCTTGATGGACTTCGGAAAAGCCCTAAGACTTGGCCAGGATAGCCTATGCAGCGGCGCAGACTGCGGTATAATACGGGCAATCGAATAGCCCCCTGTGGGTCACCCCACAGGCACCATTAGGGACATAGGACGTCTGTTTTCTACCCTGGGTACGATCACAGAGCCCGGTCGCAAGTCGTAAGCGACCGGGCTCTTTCTTTTTCTGGCGGTGAGCATGCAGCCAACTGGTTTCTACGTCGGCAAGAAGGGAGCGATCTACGCGCAACTGGAGAATGGAAGCATGGCCCGGTTGGGGCTCCGCGTTTCAGGCGGGAAACTCGTGGCCTTCGACCCGTTGCGCCGTGAGTGGATCGAACTCCCGACCCGCATACCAGACCGGTCTGCTGGCTGGGATGAAGCGTATCCGCTCGACGTACTAATGGGTCAAGCGGCGATTGCCCTAATCCTTGCGGCCGGCCGCATTGCGAGGATGCTCAAGTCATGGTAAGATTACGGGTGTCCCAGGCGGCCGCTCCCGGACCAGACGGATTGGACAGCCGCTCTGGCGACATGCACGCAGGTCCTCGGTCAACCGGCATCTCACGGTCAGGCCTCAACACAGGAGGAGGACAACATGGGCAATGCGTGGCACCGCAGAGGTCATCGTGATGTTCGTAGCCCCGTCCCGGGGCGTCTTTGTCTGGCTAGCCCCGTCCCGGGGCGTCTTTATCTGGCGGTCATTGTCGCCTTCCTGGTCGTGGCGACTGCAGGTTGTAGCGCCTTGCCCCCTGGGGCCGGCGCCAACCCCACCCCGCAGGTAGAAGCGAGCACCGCTACCCCCCCGCCATCCGAGGACACCCCCCAGTTCGGCGGCACGCTCGTCATCCAGAGCAACGGCCTGGTGCAGTTCGACCCCATCTTTGTCGCCGACGATAATTCTTTCTTCGTCGTCTCCAACGTCTTCAGCCTCCTCTTTCGCCGCCAGGGGCCAGACCTGTTCCCCGACCTGGCCACCTCCTGGGAATATGAGAACGACCGGACGATCGTCTTCCACCTGCGCAAAGGGGTCATGTGGCACGACGGCAACGCCGTCTTCCCCACGGGGGCCAGCCGGGAAGTCGTCGCCGCCGACGTCGTCTACTCCATCCAGCGGGCGGTGCAGACTGAGGGCTCCACCATGGCCGCCGACTTGATCGCCAGTTTCGAAGCGGTGGAAGCCCTGGATAGATACACGGCTAGACTGACGCTCAAGGCCCCCAATGCGCTCCTGTTTACCGTCGGGCGCGGCCTCTCCGGCACCGCCATCGTGCCGCGCGAGGCAGTGGAGCAGTTGGGCGAGGACTTTGCCTTGCATCCCGTCGGCTCTGGCCCGTTCAAGTTCGTCGAGTACAGACCGGACGAGTCGCTCACCCTGGAACGCAACGACCTGCACTGGAACAAGCCCTACCTGGACCGCGTCGTCTTTCGCGTCATCCCCGACCGGGATGCCGCCGTCATCGCCCTCGAAACCGGCGAGATAGACGTCCTGGCCGGTGTGCCTGATACCGAATTCGCGCGCCTGAGCGCCGACCAGCGCTTCGTCCTCTACCCGGGTGGCTGTCCTAGCCCGACCCAACTCGTGTTCAACATGAAAAATCCGCTCTTTAGCGACCGCCAGTTCCGCCAGGCCGTGGCGTACGCCCTCGACGGCAATGCCATCGGCGCCAACGTCTATGGCGGCATGTACGTCCCCGGCTGTGGGACGGCCGGCCCCGACGTCCCCGGCTACGACCCGCACCTGTGCCAGTACTTCCCGTACGATCCTGAACGGGCCAGGGCGCTCCTGAAGGAACTGGGCTGGGAAGATGCCGGCGGGGACGGTCTGCTCGACAAGGATGGCCGGCCGATGGAGTTCCCGCTCGAAATCTGGAACATGTCCCCCATGCCGCAGTTCGGCGCCGCCGTCGCCACCCAACTGAAGGAGGTCGGGATTCCGGTCGAGTTGCAGACCGTCGAGTTCGGCACCTGGATCGCTGACTGGAAGGCTGGGGTGGACAAGGCCATGATTGTGGGTGGATTCTGCGGTGACGGCGGCATGAATAGCCTGTGGGGTGGCCTTGGAATGGCCCCCTTTATGGGCTACGAGGATGCGGAGGTCTTTGCCCTGCTGGACCAGGCCAACGCCGTCGTTGACCCGGCTGAACGGGACCAAGTCCTGCGCCAGGCAGCGAACAAGATCTATGGCCAGTACTGGGCCGTACCGCTGGGCTTCCGCAACTCCTACCAGGCCTCCCGCTCCTGGGTGCACGACTTTCACGGCGCAATGTGGTTCATGAACCTGTGCACAGAGCATAACAACGTCTGGCTGACCAAGTGACACATAGCGTGTTCCGTGTTCCGTGTTCCGTCTCCCACGCCCCACGCCCCACGCTTACGCATTACGGATTACGCATTACGGATTACGCATCACGCATCACGTTTCACGTTTCACGTCCGCGAGGCTTCCTTGCCACACTACATCCTAAGGCGACTCCTCTTCCTCCCCCCCCTCCTCCTGGGGGTCTCGGTGCTCACCTTTGCCCTGATCCACCTGGCGCCGGGTGATCCCCTGTCCACGCAGTTCGGCCTCAACCCAAGGGGCATGGAGCTGGAGACGGTCGAGCGCCTGCGGGCGCAATTGGGGCTCAACGACCCGCTGCCGGTGCAGTATTTTCGCTACCTGGGTAGCCTGTTGCGGGGTGATATGGGCAGGTCGCTGGCCACCCGCACGCCGGTCAGCCAGGAGATCATGGCCCGCTTTCCGGCCACCCTCCAACTGGCCATCGCCACGCAGGCACTCGTGCTGCTGGTGGCCATCCCGCTGGGCGTCCTGTCGGCAGTGGCTGTGTCGCCGCATAGCCCAGCGCCGCCTGTTCCACGGCGGCGCTGGGCGAGGCTGGTGGATGCGCTGTGCTCCGCGGCGGCGCTGCTGGGCGTGTCCATGCCGTCCTTCTGGTTTGGCATTATGCTGATGCTGCTGTTTGCGCAAAACCTGGGCTGGCTCCCCAGCACCGGTCGAGGCGATGGCACCCTGGTGGGCGCGCTCAAAGCGCTGGTCCTGCCGGCGGTCACGCTCGGCGCCGGGCTGATGGGGCTGGTGGCGCGCGTCACGCGCTCGCAATTGTTGGAGGTCCTGAGCCAGGACCACGTGCGGACAGCCCACGCCAAGGGGCTGGCCCCGCGCTGGGTGCTCGTGCGGCACGGCGTGCGGAATGCACTCATTCCTGTGGTGACGATCCTGGGGATGCAGGCTGCCAGCCTGTTGGGCGGCGCGGTCATCGTCGAGACCGTCTTCGCCTGGCCCGGCATCGGCCGCCTGGCGGTCAACGCCATCTGGCGCCGCGACTATCCGGTCATCATGGGCACCGTGCTCGTGTTCTCGGTCCTGTTTGTGCTGATGAACCTGGGGGTAGACATCCTGTATACCTTGATTGACCCACGCATCCGGTATGATTGAGAACCAGCGCCATCCGTACCCACCTTCGTCCCTGTGGCTGGATGTGTGGCGCCAGGTGCGGCGCAATCGGCTCGCCGTGCTCGGGTTGGCGATCCTGGGTGCATTGGTGCTGATCGCCGTCGCCGCCCCCTGGATCGCCCCCTGCGACCCGTATGAGATGAACTTGAGCGCGGCCCTGCAACCGCCCGGTACGCCGGGCCAACCCGGTACTCCGGGCCATGTCCTGGGTACCGACGAATTGGGGCGCGACAACCTGAGCCGGCTGATCTATGGCAGCCGCATTTCGTTGCAGGTGGGCCTGATTGTGGTCAGCATCGCCGGCCTCATCGGCGTCACGCTGGGGACCGTCAGTGGCTACTATGGTGGGGTGATAGACGACGGCATCATGCGGCTGGTGGACGTGGTGCTGGCCTTTCCCTTCCTGGTGCTGGCCATCGCTGTGGTGGCGGTGGTGGGTCCCAGTTTGACCCACATGATGATCGTGTTGGGGGGTGTCAGTTGGGCCTCCTATGCACGCCTGGTGCGGGGAGTGGTGCTGGGCCTGCGTGAGGAAGACTATGTCCTGGCGGCCCGCGTGCTCGGCGCCAGCGATTGGCGTATCATAAGGCGGCACATTTGGCCGAATTGTCTGGGGGTGGTCATCGTTCAGGCCACCTTTGGCGTGGCGAACGGCATCCTGGCGGCGTCGGGCTTGAGTTTCCTGGGGCTGGGTGCCCAGCCGCCGGAGGCGGAGTGGGGGGCCATGCTGAGCGCGGCAAAACCCTACCTGCGCCAGCGGCCGCTCATGTCCATCGCACCCGGCGTAGCGATCATGGTCACCGTGCTGGCGATCAACCTGGTTGGCGACGCCCTGCGCGACGCCCTTGACCCGCGCCTGCGCTCATAATGCGTAATGCGTAATGCGTAATGCGTAATTCGTAATGCGTAAGGGACGCGGCGCTCTGTCATTCTGAGCGGAGCGAAGAATCTCGTATGGGTGTTCAACTGCTGACGACTAAGCTGTACATCCCGCCTGTCCGGCCCGAATCCGTCTCGCGGCCGCGCCTGGTGGAGCGCTTGAAGGCCGGGCTGGGCCGCAAACTCACGCTCGTGTCTGCCCCCGCCGGCTTCGGCAAGACCATCCTGTTGAGCGAGTGTGTCAGGACCTGCGGACAGCCTGTAGCCTGGGTCTCGCTGGACAAAGGGGACAACGACCCGACCCGCTTCTGGACCTATTGTATCGCTGCCCTGCAGACCATCCAGGCCGGCCTGGGCGAAGCCACGCTAGGATTGTTGCACTCCTCAGGTATCGCCGCTGCCACTCCCCTGCCCCCGACCGAGTCGCTGCTGACCGGACTGATCAACGAAATTGCCGAGGTTCCCCAGCCCTTCGCCCTCATCCTCGACGATTTTCACGTCATCACGGCCCAGCCGGTCCACGACGGGCTCACGTTCCTGCTGGACAACCTGCCACCGCAGATGCACGTGGTCCTTGCCGGCCGGGCAGACCCACCCTGGCCGTTGGCACGCTTGCGCGCACGGGGCGAGATCACCGAACTGCGTGCCCAGGACCTGCGCTTCACGAGCGAAGAAACTGCCGGTTTCCTGAACGACGCGATGGCGTTGGGCCTTTCACCGCAGGACGTCGCCGCACTGGAGGGGCAAACCGAGGGCTGGATCGTCGGCCTGCAGATGGCAGCGCTTGCCATCCAAACCGCCATCGCAACACAGGGGCGAAGGTGGGCGGGGGCTGGACTGCCTGCCGCGGACGTGTCCGCCTTCATCAAAGGTTTTACCGGCAGCCATCGTTTCATCCTGGACTACCTGGTCGAAGAAGTCCTCCAACGCCAGCCGGAAAACATCCAGACCTTCCTGCTCCAGACGTCCATCCTCGACCGGCTATGTGGGCCGCTGTGTGATGCAGTTCTTGGAGATTGGAGATTGGAAGTTGGAGATTGGAAGTTGGAGGTCGGAGACGGTTCTCAATCTCCAGTCTCTAATCTCCAATCTCAGGATATACTGGAGTACCTGGACCACGCCAACCTCTTCGTCGTGCCGCTGGACGACGAGCGACGCTGGTATCGCTATCACCATCTTTTCGCTGAGCTGCTCCGCAGCCGCCTGAAGCAGAGCCAACCTGACCAGATGCTGGCCTTGTACCGCCGGGCCAGCGCATGGCTTGAACAGAACGGGCTGGTTCCGGAAGCCATAGAATGTGCGCTGGCAGCCGGCGACGTCGAACGGGTGGCGCACCTGGTAGAGAGAAATGCCCTGGCCACGATCTATCACCGCGAGTTGGCGACGCTGATGGGGTGGCTCAAGGCGCTGCCCGAGGAGATGGTGCGCTCCAGGCCCTGGCTCTGCATCGCGCACGCCTGGATGTTGGCCTTCGCCGGCCAGTTTGAGGCCCTCGAAGCGCGGGTGCAGGATGCCGAACAGGCGCTCGCCCGCCAGGCCCTGCCGGATGCCGAGGCCCGTCGCATCACAGGCCACATCTGCGCCTTGCGCTCCTACCCCGTCGCCGTGCGGGCAGACGAGCCCCAGGCCGCGGCGCTCATCCGCCAGGCCCTGGAACACCTGTCCGATGAAGACTGGATGGTGCGCGGCTTTTGCACTGGACTGTTGGGCTCTGTGCTCCGCTGGAGCGGCGATTTCGCGGGAGCGATCAGGGCCTGGGCTGAGGCGTGTGACATCTACCAGGCCACAGACGACAAATACGGCGCGGTAGGTGCCCTTGGTGCACGGGCCATGCTACAGATCGAGCAAGGCCAACTCCACGCTGCCGATGCCACCTCCCGGGAAGCGTTGCTGCTGGTCGGCGAACATGCCAGGCGGGGCGGACGTCGCTTGCCGACCGCCGGGCCGATATATGCCCGCCTGAGCACCCTGCTCCGCGAATGGAACGACGTGGAGGGAGCGTTGCGCTATGCCCGGGAGGCCGTGGAGACCAGCAAGCAGTGGGGCTCGGCGGAAGGGTTGGTGACCGGCCACCTCACCCTGGCCAGAGCGCTCCAGGCAGCCGGCGATGCCGATGGGGCGCGCGACGCCATGCAGATGGCCATTCAGGTGGCCAGCCAACTGTCCCCCTGGTACAGCAGGATGACGGCAGCCGACCAGGCGCGGCTGTGGCTGGCCCAGGGGAACCTGGCAGCGGCGGCCCAATGGGCCGCCTCCCGCGGGCGCGAGTTGGACCTGGACGAGGAGATCAGGTACCTGGACCACGAGGAGTACATCGCCCTCGCCCGGGTGCTCGTTGCCCAGGGAGTGCAAGAAACACGGATCGGCAGGATTGGCCGGGCAGCGGGTGCACCCCAAGGGACGGGCGAACACCAGGCCCTGCTGGACGAAGCGCTGGGGCTGCTGGAGCGGCTCCTGAAAACGTTGGAGACGACGGGAGCCATGGGTCGCGTCCTCGAGATCCTGGTGTTGCAGGCGCTGGCTTTGCAGGCACGAGGTGAAGAGGAACAGGCGCTGGCCACGTTAAAAAGAGCCCTCCTCCTGGCGGAGCCGGAAGGCTACGTGCGGACCTTCGTTGACGAAGGTCCCCCGCTGGGTACACTGTTGCGCAAGGCCGCCGCCCGCGGGATTGCCCCCGCCTACGTGGGGACATTGCTGGCAGCATTGGCAGCGGAGGAAGGCGCGGGACTCAGGGACCAGGGACCAGGGACCAGGGACAAGAGACCAGGGGCCAGCATCCAACCTCCAACCTCCAACCTCCAACCTCCAACTTCCAACCTCCAACCTCCAACTTCCAACTTCCAACTTCCAACTTCCAACCTCCAACCTCCAATCTCCAACCTCCAACTCCTCGAGCCGCTCAGCGAGCGCGAGATGGACGTATTGCGACTCCTGGCCACCAGCCTGTCTACTCCCGAGATCGCGGACGAACTCTTCGTCACCCCGAACACCGTGCGCTCTCACGTCAAGAGCATCTATGGCAAACTGGGTGTCCACAACCGCATAGAGGCGATTCAGCGGGCAGAGGAACTGGGATTGCTCTAAATCCCCCACCCAATCCCCCAATTAGGTGACGACAAATCCCCCAGGCCATGGGTATACTGTGCCACAGTTAGGAGCCACGCCGCGAGTACCAACGGTGTGTGGTTAGTCCGTTACGATTTGGCCCCTCATGACGACATGAGTGATAGAGCCAGCCCGCCCGTCATTTCGAGCGCAGCGACAAGCCTGTCATTTCGAGCGCAGCGAGAAATCTGTCCTTCCGAGCGTAGCGACAAGCCTGTCATTTCGAGCGTAGCGACAAGCCTGTCATTTCGAGCGCAGCGAGAAATCTGTCATTTCGAGCGTAGCGACAAGTCTGTCATTTCGAGCGTAGCGACAAGCCTGTCATTTCGAGCGCAGCGAGAAATCTGTCCTTCCGAGCATAGCGAGGAATCTCTTGCAAGATAGCCACACGACGAGTAACCCTGAAAACCGCTTGCCCGCAAGTCCGCCAGTCGAAGACGACGAGACACTGGCCCGGCGGGCTGGCCGCGACCCGCAGGCCTTTGCAGAACTTTACGGTCGCCACGTGAACCGCGTGTACCGCTTTCACCTGCTCCGCACCGGCAGCGTGGCCGACGCCCAGGACCTGACGTCACAGACGTTCCTGGCCGCCCTGGAGCACGTCGAACGCTACAGCGGTCGAGGACGTTTCTGTGGGTGGTTGCTGGGCATCGCCGGCCACAAGGTGGCCGATCATTACCGCGGGCTACGGAGCGACGTGCCCCTGGACAGTGCGGAAGATCTATCCCACTCCGATCCGCCCCCCGAGGAGGTCGCCGTGACCCACCTGGAACTGGAGCGGGTCTCCAGGGCCCTGCAGGCGCTGGCTCCGGAACAGAACCAGGCGCTCACGTTGCGCATCTTTGGCGAGTTGAGTGCGGCCGAAGTGGGCCGCATCATGGGCAAGAGCGAGGCCGCCGTCAAGATGCTGGTCCACCGTGGCCTGCGCAAACTGCAAGAGAGGCTTACCTTCGCCCCGGAGGTGTCACAGTGAGTAGGCACGTGCATACCTTGAACGAACATAGGCAAGCGGAAGAACTGGACGCCTACCTGACGGCGCTCCAATCGGGCCGGCAACCTGCTCGTCCACACGCGGTGCCGGCGGGAGAGGCCGCCCTCTTGGAAGGCCTGGTGGCCCTGGCCCAGGCACATCCACCCGACCCAGATTTCGCTGCCGGATTGCAGCAGCGTCTCAGGACCGTCGCACAACGGCGACCCTCGACCAGGCCGGCCGAACGCCGGCGAGAAAGGAACTTTATGAGCAAACGCATCGTCCTCCCCCTGGCCGGCGCAGCCGCCCTGGCCGTACTGTTCCTGGTCGTGCTGTACGTGCTGCGGCCGCTATCCGGCGGTCCCGATCAAGTGGCCCAACTGCCGACCAGCGCTCCAACGATGACCCCTGGATCGCCGGCGTCCCCGTCGGCCACTCCTCAGCAGGCACCTGCGTCGCCCACGTCCCCGCCGGCCACTCCTCAGCAGACCCCTGCACCGCCGGCGACCCCGCCGGCAAGCCAGATCGAACTGGCCTCGTTGCCGCCGCTGTCGGCGCTGATGGGTGGCGGGTATGGGGGCGGAGGCGGCGCAGAAATTCTGCCTCCCCAAACAGAGTATGTCCTGAACGCGACGCTCCCTGAAAGCCCCCCGCAGATGCCGTTCTACGTGCAGAACGAACCGGCGCCGCTGACCGTCGAGTATGCCAGGCAGGTCGCAGCGCGCCTGGGGCTGGATGCGAAGGTCTATGCGCCCCAGCCACTAGACACGGCCTTGGCGCCGGTCAACGTGCCTTGGCTGGCAGCCGTTGATGGACCACGCCAGGTACTCGTAGACCCAGCAGGGACGTTCGACTACACCGATTGGAGCCGGTCCCCGTGGCGCAGCGACTACCAATATCCTCCCCAGAAATTACCCCCCCTGGACCAGGCGGTCGGGAGCGCCGAGCGGTTCCTGGAGGCTGCCGGCCTGCTGGGCTTTCCGTACCGAACCGCCTATCCCTCCGGCGACGTGGTCCACTTCTTCCGCGTCCTGGACGAGCGCTGGACGTTGGTGGACTCTTTCGCCGACGTGTACGTGGGAAGTGGCGGGCAGGTATGGTCTATGACGTATCGGGACCTGGACCTGCATAGCGTAGGCGAGTACCCCATCATTTCGGCACAGGAAGCCTGGGATATGGTGCGGATGAGTACATCGAGTTCAGGGGATACGAGCGGGCGCGTGTGGGTCCGCAGCCGGCCCGCTCTCCCCGCGTGGGGCGAATTCTCTGCCGGTACACCCCGGTATTGGACGCGGCGGTATCCCGTGGACCAGCACGCCGATCTGTTTGGCAGCCTCCGCGTGCTCTACCCGGCCGAGCCGGGGGATGCAGTCTACGTGACGATGAATGGTCTCGTCCTGACAGGCGACCCGGGCGCCCTTCAGGCGCTGGTGCAGGCGTACCAGGCCCTGGTCCAGTCGAGCGGGGACACCGAGACCCCGGTCCACGTGTGGGGACAGGTACAGGACGCGGGTGGGTACCTGACGCTTGAGGTCGAGGGGTGCGAGAACGGGTTTACGATGGATGCGCTGGCAGGCTGGCAGGATGCATCGGGAGCGCCCTACTATTGGTCCGGTACGATCCAGCGCCAGGGGGATCAGGGCTTATTGCTGACCGAGAGCGGCAGAGCGGTCCAGGTGCCCGATCTTCCTGCCGACCTGGCCGATGGTACCGCTGTTTTCGTGCAGGGCGGGCTGGTGGGTGACAGCCTGGAGTGGCACACCATTCAAGAAGCGCTCATAGATGAGGGAGGGAATGGAGGGAATGGAGGGGAAGGAGGGATGGCGGTCGTGGAGCAGGTGGAACTGATCTACTACATCCCGCCCGCCGACTCCATTCCGCCGGATTCTACGTTGGAATTTGCATACCGCTGCGCGCAGCCGGTGTGGCGCTTGAGCGGCCATACCGGCCAGGGGCTCGCCTTCGAGGTCTACGTGCAGGCCGTGGTGGATGCGTATCTAAAGTAGCAGATCATTGCTGCACAATGGTCAGCCGCTCTTCAAGCCGCTGGGCCAACAGGCGCAGTTCACCGGCCTCCAGTTGATCGAGCGCTTCGATAATCACCGTGAATGGCACCCGTAGCTGTACTTCCCGCTCTGCCCGCTCCCGGTTGCGCCGGAGTAACGCTCGTAACCTTTCGGCATCTTGAATCGCATCCTGCCCACTGAGCAACTGTGCTTTCGGCTCGTGTATGCTCTTCTGATCATCCATTGTCACACCTTCCCTTACATACGCCTGGTACTACCATCCCTCCAGCCCAACAGTTCATTGCCGCATTGTAGCCCGCACTTGCGGTATCGTCAAGACATTCCACGAAAGCAGCGTCTGTTTTCGTGTTTTTCGCGAGATTTCGCGCCTTTCGTGGTCCAAATACCCTCGTTGCCCCGACCGACTCTGGCCACTTGGCCAGGCAAGAAACTGGTCACGTGTCCAGTGCCAAGACTATCCAGTAGGCTGATGCGCCAATCTGCCATTGATGATAGGATGGTAGCGGTGTAGGGCGGCTAAAGCGCCCGACGGGATGGGCAGCAGGTACGGCGCATCACCGGCTACGCCGGGCCAGACTCGGAACACTTTTTGAAGGAGAAATCGCCATGTCCACAAATTCGTTGGGTCGTATCCGCCGGGGGTGGCTGATCGTGGAGATGGGCTGCCTGATTGCCCTCATCGTCCTGTTCAACCGCTTTCCCAACAGGATCGGCTTCCTCATCTCCGCCACGGACCCGCACAGTTTCTACCCGTTGCTCGCTCCCGGGTTCCAGGTCCACGTGCCCTGGCTGACCCTCTGGTGGGGGTTGGCCCTTTCCCTGGCCGTGATCAAGTTCGTATACGGCCGCTGGACTACGGCCTTGCGCTGGGCCGGCCTGGGCTTGAATATCCTGGGCGTGGTTGTCCTGGGGCAGCTGCTGTTCGGCGGCCCGATCCTGTGGTCCGCCCTGCTCGATGGGTGGCCGGTCCCCGTCCTCAACGCGGTGGTCAAGGGCGTCATCGGCCTATCCCTCGTCGGGCTGGTCGTCAGAACGGCTCGCGAGTGCCTCCAACTGTTGGCGGCAAAGCCCGCCTCCGTCACAGGTGCAGAGACCCCAGCAACCAGTGAGTAGAAAAGCATCGGAGCACAACCAACAAATTCCGCATCACGCACCACGAATTACGCATTACGAATTACGAATTACGCATTACGCATTACGGATTACGCATTACGCATTACGCATCACGAAAGGAGTGTAAAGGTCATGAAATACGCAAGTGTCTTCAAGCGAGCCTGGGCTATGGTCTGGCGCTACCGGGCGCTGTGGATCTTTGGCGCTCTCCTGGCGCTGACCACCGTCAACGGGTTCTACTTTGGTTACAATCCCCATCGCGTCGAGGCTGGCAGGTGGACTCCCATCAAGGTCGCTGAGGGCTACACCTTCTATCTTCCCGGCGAGGGACCGGCCATTGACCTCACCGATCCAGAAGGGTTCTCCATCCACCTTGACGACCGGGAATTGCACGAACTGGAAGCGCTGTTCACAGAGGTCATACCGCGCTGGATCTGGGCGATCGTCATCGTCGCTGCTATCGTCCTGGCCGGCCTGCTCCTGGTGGGCACCATTGCCCGCTACGTGGCCGAGGCAGCGCTCATCCGCATGGTGAACGCAACCGAGGAGAGCGGGGAGCGCCTGAGCGTGGGCCAGGGCTTCCGCCGGGGCTGGTCGCGCAGCGCCTGGCGGTTGTTCCTGATTGACCTGGCGACTAAATTGCCGATGAGGCTGGCGTTGGCCGTGTTGTTCCTGCTGGCGCTATCTCCACTGCTGCTGTGGATCTCGGGCAGCGTGGCCGCTGGCGCAGTCGGCACGCTATTCACCACCATCCTGCTCTTCCTGGTCGTCGTCGTGGCCATCGCCGCCAGTGCAGCACTCTCGCTGCTAATCCATAGCATCCGCCGCGCCTGTGCCATCGAAGGGCTGGGCGTGATCGCCTCCATCCGTCGCGGCCTGGCCGTGGCCAGGGCACACCTGAAGGAAGTGGTGGTCGTGTGGCTCATGTGGATCGGCGTTCGCCTGGCCTGGATGGTCCTCGCCGTGCCGGTCATGATCCTGATCTTCCCCGCCACGCTGCTGTTCGTCGTCGTGGGGGCCGTACTGGGCGGCCTGCCAGCGGTGGCGGTCGGCGCGCTGCTCAGCCCCTTCCTGGGGGACGTGGCCCCGTGGATCGTGGGGGCTATCGTTGGCCTGCCGATCTTTGCCCTGGTGATGAGCGCGCCCATGCTCTTCCTGAGCGGGCTGGTCGAGGTGCTCAAGTCCGGCACCTGGACGCTGGCCTACCGGGACCTGCGTGCCCTGGAGAGTGCGGCGCCGCAGGCGCTGCCTGAGTTGGGCACCGCGGGCCTTGAAGCGGCGCCGGCCAACGCATAGAAATGACAACACAACCAAGTGGAAGAAGACTGAGCCGGCGGCGTTTCATCGGGCTGGCAGCGGCGGCAGGCCTGTTGGCCTGCTGCCGGCCCCGCCCACAGCCGGCGCCTGCTCCCATGCCAACCGGCACGCCTGCGCCCACCCCTGGGCCAGAAAAGGAGGGTGCGCCTATGGGCGGTTATGCGATCACTCACGTAGCAGTGGTGGACGTGGAGAATGGCATCGTGCGTCCAGACCAGGTGGTCATCGTCACGGGCGATCGCATCCGTACGATCGCTTCCGCGGCGGATCCTTCGATGCTGCAGGATTCTCGTTGCATAGACGGCCGTGGGCTTTACCTGATGCCGAGCCTCGTGGATGCCCATGTCCACAACTTTGACCCGCCGGTCTTTGGCCGCATGTTCATCGCCAATGGCGTCCTGCTGGTCCGAGACCTGGGCCATCCGAACGAGGAGGTGCTGCCACTGCGCCAGGCCTTGAACGAGGGAACGATGCTGGGGCCAGAGATGGTCGTCAGCGGATGGGTGCTGGATGGCGATCCCCCCCTGCTGCCACCGGTCTCGCTTGGAATCAAGACGCCTGAGGAAGGTAGAGATGCGGTGCGCAGGCAAGCCGCTGCGGGTGTGGATCAGATCAAGGTCTACAGCCGTCTTGAAAAAGACGTGTACCTGGCGATCGTGGACGAGGCGCACAAGCAGGGCCTCAAGCCGGTCGGCCACGTTCCCGAATCCATCTACATCGAAGAAGCCGCCGCCGCGGGCCAGAAAAGCGCCGAGCACCTCTTTGGCTTCGAAAAGGTGATCGGCAGGTTGCTGGGCCAGCCGATCACGCTACACACCGGCGGCATTGGCATGGATGCGCCGTACTGGCTGCGCCTGCCTGAGGTCAACCGTGAGGAGCTGCTTCAGGCGTTGTACCGCATTCGTGATAATGGTATGGCCGTGTGCCCGACCGTGATCGTCTTCAAGGCCGGATCGCATCTCCAGGAGATCCAGGCTCGCCAGTATCCGAGGCTAGAGTACATCTCCCCCAAGATGTGGGAGATATGGAATCTCCTGGCAGCGCCCAACCAGGAAAGCACCGACATGTCGGCCAGAATCTGGCCGCACATGCAGGCCTTTGTGGCGGAACTCCACGAGGCCGGCCTGACCCTGATGGTCGGCACTGATACGACCTTCCCCGGCGTTATCCCCGGCTATGCCGTCCACGAGGAGATGGCCTTGTGGCAAGAGGCCGGCATCCCGCCTGCCGACATCCTGCGCAGCGCAACCAGCGTGCCGGCGCGCTTCATCGGTTGGGACGGGCGGCTGGGTACCATCGCCGAAGGCAAGGTAGCCTCGATGGTGCTGGTCAGGGCCAACCCGCTGGAAGACATTCGCAACGCGAGCAAGATCGAAGGCGTCTTTCTGCGTGGGCGCTACTTAGACCGTAGCGACCTGGACCTGCTGCTGGAAGAGGCCAAGGGATTGGCTCAGGATCAAGTCCAATCGTAGGAAACGAAGGGAGAGCACAGTGGGATCTATGGTCTATGCCCTGCTAGGCTTGCTGGCTTTGCTTCTGACTTGCTCGGCCTGCAGCCCTGGAGCGACCCCGGCTCGCGAACTGAAGGTGCAAGCGGGCGACGTTGTGCTCCACGCGCGGGTGGCGGGTGACCCCAGTTCAGGAAACGTGCTCATCGCCGTCCACGGCGGGCCGGGCATGTCGAGCGACTACATGGCCAGCCTGGAGCAACTCGCGGGGCCTGACCTGGCGCTAGTGACCTACGACCAGCGTGGCACCGGCCGCTCGACCAGCCCGCCCCAGGACGCTGCCAGCTATGCGCTGCTCACCTACGTGGCCGACCTCGAGGCAGTGCGGGAGGCTGTGGGGGCCGAAAGCGTTCACGTGTTCGGGCACTCGTGGGGCGGGGTGGTCGCCATGCGCTACGCCACCGTCCACCCGCAGCGGGTGCGCTCGATCGTGCTGCTGGGGAGCGGTGCGCCGAGCATGGAAGCGGCACGCGCCGCGCAAGAGCATCGAATGCAGCGCATTGTTGCGCTGCAGCAACAAGGCCTCATTCCCGGGAACCTATCCACCGCAGCAGATCTCTTTCCGGCCTATTTCTCCGATCCTCACTTCGAGATGCCCGGCGAACTCAAGAACGCCTACTACAACCCCACCGTAGAACAACTGACGTGGTCAGCCCTCGGCGAATTCGATTTCAGTGCCGACCTTGGCGCGCTGCGCCAGCGGGTCCTCTTCCTGTGGGGTGAGGACGACCCCTTTGGCTTGCCCATGGCCGAGGCGACGCTGGACGCCCTGTCGGCCGCCGACGTCGAGTTCGTGCGGCTCACGAGTTGCGGCCACTTTTGGCACGAATGCCCCGCTGCGTTCTTTTCCCACGTGCGTGCCTTCCTGGGTCCAACGCCAGAGTAAGCCCCGACGCATAGCGAGGAAAGACAGAGGTAGGCGAGAGAGTATGTCCGAGTGTTCACTACCAGGGAACTTTACGTCCCGCCGCCAGCACCACCAGTACGAGAAGGAACTACGCCCCGGCAGGGACCTGAGCGTGCAGTCGTTGGAAGACCCTAAAGGTTTTCCGAATCCTTTAGGGTCTGACAGCACGCAGTCATGGGAGGATCACCTACTTGAATCCCCCAGTTAGGTGAGGACAGGTCACCCAGTCTATGGCTATACTGTGAGCATGTCCAGGGAGATTCGGAATGAATAGAAGTCAATTGAACAAGTCTCGTCTCATTGTTGGCATAATCTTGGTAGCCATCGCAGTCCTGTTGTTTGTGCCGGGTGTCTCAAACAGCCAGCCATGGCGTCATACGGCGCTAGCCCAACCATCTTGTGGCCAGGCTTGCGGTGGAGAGCCAGCCTCAGGTTGTACGGTGTTTACCGTATCGAAGGGGGAGCGCGTCTTCTTCGGCGGGAACGATGACTATATCAACCCTGATAGTTACTATTGGGTTGATCCGGGCGGCGCCAAGGGTTACGGCGCCATCTGGATCGGCACGCCGGACAACGTTCAGCAAGGGGTCAACGAGAAAGGTTTGGCTTACGATGCCAACGGCCTGCCGCGCGTGGATACCAATCCGCACTCGGAACGAAAACCGGTTTCGGGAGGCTATACATCCTATCCAATCCATATCTTGCATGAATGTGCCACCGTAGAAGAGGTTATCGAATGGGTCAATACACACCGGTGGCACTCCTATATGCACGACCAGATGCAGTTTGCCGATGCCACCGGTGACGCGGTGGTCATCAGCGCGGGGCCAGATGGCGAGCTGGTCTTCACCCGCAAGCCGCCCGGCGACGGCTTCCTGGTTTCGACCAACTTCAATGTGGCCAACTCGAGCAACGGGTACGGCTACCCCTGCTGGCGCTACGATACGGCGACCGAGATGCTGGGCCAACTGGTGGACCGGGAAGGCGATCTTACGGCTCAGGATGCCACCAACGTGTTGGATGCGGTTCATGTGGATGGGGGTACCAGTTGGACGCTCGAATCGTTGGTAGCCGATCTACCCAACGGCGTGGTGTACCTCTATTACTTCTATCAGTTTGACAGGCCAGTGATTTTGAACGTGGCGGAGGAAATCGCCAACCCGCGCCCTCCCGGCCCACTGAGCAGGCTGTTCCCTGAACAGGTGCAGCAGGAAGCGGCACGCCGTTACGAGCGCGCTCGGGCAAATCAAGGCCGCTGCCAGCAGATCGGGATTGCCTGGCTCAGCCTCGTGCTTGCCAGCCTGGTGTTGCTCGTCGTTTTTTCGATCAGGAAGCGCCGGGGATTGGTCTTTTGGCTGCCGGTCGTGATCATCCTGGGACCGCTGGGACTGCTGGCCTGGCTGGTCGCAGGGCGCAGGCAGACGCCAGGCCCCTGGCAGGCTGCTCTGGTAGAGGCAACGGGAGACGTTGTCCCCTCCGTTGTGGCATTTATGATCATGCTGGCGGTTATCCTCTGGGTCCCGGCAGCGCAATCCAGCCAACTGGTACAGCTCTTGTTCATCTTCGTCCTGCCGCCTTTGATCGGATGGCTGCTCTTCCAGGGGCCGCTGCTGGCGCTGGCAAGCCGCCAAGGCTACCTGCGCTCCCTCACTCAGCGGCTGCTACCAGCCTGGGTGGCTGCCAACCTGGGGTTCGGAGGGGTCAATGCGCTCGCCGCGCCGCTGGTAAACTGGATCTCGCGTACTTGCTCACTCATGCCCCTGTCTCCCTGGCTGGTGGTGAGCCTATGGACAATGACCGTGACCGGCGCGCTCGTGGCGATGTTGTTGCTCCTGCTCTACGAAGGCTGGGCGGTGCGCCGTGGCTTCCGCGCCTGGAGCATCCTGGCAGGGTCCTACGGTGGCCTTACCAGCCCCTCGTGGCGTAGGCACTGGTGGTGGATTTTGCTGAGCTTTGCGGGTCTGTTTGGCGGGGTCGTGGCCAGTGCGGTGATACAACGACTCTGAGGTGTGCCAGTTCTATCGTCGTAGCCGGGATTTTCATCTTCGAGGGGGTGTTGATCGGCGTGCTGAGTTGGGTGTTGGCCGCGCCATTGAGTTACCCCGCCGCCAAACTCTTCGGGCGGGTGGTTGGCGACACCCTGTTGAGCGCCGACCTGTACTTTCGTTACTCGGTGACAGGGACACTAGCGTGGCTGGTGATCATTGTAGTCGTGGCCGTGTTGGCCAGCCTGTGGCCGGCCCTGCAGGCCACGAGGATCAGCGTGCGGGAAGCATTGGCGTACGAATAGTCCGGACGGACCACCGGACCACTTCTTGCCAGGGGCGGAGCGGCTCTTCTCCACCGCTCCGCCCCCCGAGAGCCTGTCATTCTGAGCGAAGCGAAGAATCTCCGTTCAGGATCGGGATAGAGCAAAGGGGGAGAGGTTGAACATGGCTTCCAACGACGTGGCTTCACAGCAGACCAGTGGCACGGCCGCGCGCCTGCTGCCCCTGGACGCTCTGCGTGGCCTCATCATGGCCTTGATGGCGCTCGACCACACCAACCTGTTCGTCGCCCACAAGCACTCTGCGGGCGAGCACTGGGGGGGAGAATTCCCATCCTACTCCAGTGCGCTCCCCTTCCTCACCCGCCTGGTCACCCACCTGTGCGCCCCGGGCTTCTCCTTCTTGATGGGAACCGGCATGTGGCTGTTCGCCCAATCCCGCCGCAAGATGGGCTGGAGCAGATGGGCGGTGACCCGCCATTTCCTGATCCGGGGCGCGCTGCTGATCGCCTTACAGTTCCTGGTCGAAAACCAGGCCTGGAAACTGTCCCCGGGCTGGCAACTGGACGTATACGTGGGCGTCCTGTTTGCCCTGGGTGGTACCATGATTCTGGGCAGTCTGCTCGTATGGTTGAAGCCGCAGGCCCTGCTGGCGCTGACGGTCGTGCTGGCAGTGGGCACCGAACTACTGGTCCCCAACCCCGTCCTGTGGGGTCAGAGAAACAGCCCGTTCGACCTGCTGCTGCTCCTCTCCGGCGGTGACTCTCGCCTCTGGTCGAACTACCCAGTCCTGCCCTGGCTCAAGTTTGTCACCTTCGGCATGCTGTTTGGGCATTGGCTGCTAGAGACTCTCTCCTGTCATTCCGAGCGCAGTGCTTGTCATTCCGAGCGCAGCGAGGAATCTCTGCCCGGCGGCAACTCTGTCATTCCGAGCACAGCGCCTGTCATTCCGAGCGCAGCGAGGAATCTCATTGACCGGCAACCCGGCTCCAGGAAACCGTTCACACGGGCGCTGATACTCGGGGCAGCCCTCCTGCTGGCCTTCGTGGTAGTCCGCTACCTGAACGGCTTTGGCAACATCCGCCCGCGCGTGGGCGATGGTTGGATCGCCTTCCTCAACGTGGTCAAATACCCGCCCAGCATCGCCTTCAGCCTGTTGACCATGGGCGCGAACCTGCTCCTCCTGGGGCTGTTCGGCCTGGCCAGCGCCAGGGTGCAGCGCTTTCTCCAGCCTCTGGCCGTTTTCGGGCGGGCGCCACTGCTCTTCTACGTCGTGCACCTGTTCCTGTACGCCGGGCTGGGCCTGTGGCTAACCCCCGCTGGCACCAGCATCGCCGGGATGTACCCGTATTGGCTGGCGGGGCTGCTGCTCCTGTTCCCGCTCACGTGGTGGTACGGCCGGTGGAAACACCGCCAGCCCCCCAATTCGATCTTGCGGTTTCTGTGACGTGGCTCTCCTGACAAATCCGTGTTCATCCGTCCAATCCGTGTTTGTCCGTGTCCTATTTCGGGCCACCTGAACGCTTACCTGGGTTTCATTCGCCAGCCCGACTGGCTTCAGATGGAGAAAACAGCGCAAAGTTGAACGCCCAGCAGTTGGAAAACACTCTTGACGCTATCCTGGAACAGGTCCACCAGGCCTTCGGCCTGCCCGGCCTGGCCGTCGGCGTGGTGCAGGGGAACGAGATCGTCTACGCCAGGGGGTTCGGGGTATGCGATATCGGCACACAGGCGCCCGTGACCACCCGCTCGCTGTTCCACCAGGCGTCAATCTCCAAACTCTTCGTTGCCACGGCCATCGTGCAACTGGTGGAGCAGGGCCGGCTGCGCCTCGACGACGCTATCGTCAGGCACCTGCCCTATTTCTGGCTGGGTGACGACGCGGATGACGGGGATGAGTACATCCCTGTCATCCGGTCGCAGTCCATCACCATCCAGCAGGCCCTGACCCACACCTCGGGACTGCCCGACCCGGAGGATCATGGCTGGCATCGTCCCGAGGTTGACGAGGGCGCCCTCGAGCGCCGCGTGCGCAGCCTGCACTCTCTGCACATGGTGGCCGATCCGGGGCAAGGATTTGCCTACTCCAGCCTGGCTTTCGACGTGCTGGGTGCCCTGATCGCCCACGTGTCCGGCGAGCCGTTTGAAACCTGCGTCAAACGTGCCATCTTCGAACCACTGGGGATGCACGACAGCACCTTCTTCAAACCCGACGTCCCTCCCGTCCTGGCGACGTCTCCCCACATTCGCACGCCCGGCCTGGCGGTCAGTGACGTCTTCCCCTACAGCCGCGCCTGTGCGCCCAGCGGCGCCCTTCAATCGAACGTGTTAGATATGGCTAATTGGGCGCTGGCGAATCTGAACCTTGCGAAGGTTGGAGGCACTCCACAACCTTCGCCAGGTTGCCCACGGCTCACTCGGAACTCGCCCCGCCGCATTCTGTCGCCCGAGAGTTACCGGCTGCTCTGGCGACCTTATGCCCAGACGGGCCATGAGGACACACGCCAGACCGGGATCGGGTTGGGCTATTTTTTGGGCCAGTACCGGGGCACTCCGGTGGCGATGCACGACGGCGGCGACGTCGGCTACGAGGCCGAGTTGACGCTCCTGCCGGAGCAGTCGGTGGCGGTGGTGGTGATGGCCAACGTCTTCCCGGCCGCGACGGATGCCATCACCCGAGCGCTGCTCGACGTCGTGCTTGGGCTTGACGCTCAGGTCCCCAGGCCCCCGCTCCTGGTGCCGCTGATGGCCACGTGGCACGAGGCCGGCCTGGATGCCGCCATCGCGCAGGCCGCGCAACTGGATCGGGCAGCCTACGATGCCAGAGAGATCTTTTTGAGGAATGTCGTCTTCATCCTGCAAGAGGCCCAGCGGCCGGCGGAGGCGATCGAAGTGCTGAAACTCGGCGAGCACGTCTACCCCGATGCCGCCTGGGTCTCCACAGACCTGGCGCGCCTGTCCGCCCAGGCACAATCTGCCCGCCAAAGTGAAGCAGAATCCGAGCCGTCTCGTGCCAATCCTTAAAAATCCTTCGTGTCTTGGTGTCTTTGTGTGAGAACGGCCTTTCTTAAGGACAGTCATGACTAAATTGCGAACCCTCAAACCGCTGTCGTGGAAGCCCTCGTTGATCATATTTCTGATCATCGCTTCCATGCTGTACGTCACCCACTACGTGCTCGTCCCGGCCTACACCGTGTGGAGCGGAAAGCCTTACCTGGTGGGCTACCTGTGGGGCTGGGGCGTGACCGTAGGGCTGGTCTTCGCCGCCTCGCTGGTGGCCTTCAAGTCAGAGGGCCATCCAACCTCCTGGCAAGCGTTTTCTGCCCGCTTTCGCCTGAACCGGCTGAGCGGCCAGGACTGGCTCTGGACCCTGGCGATCCTGGTCGTGGCGACGGGTGCCTATTTCGGCCTGTCCTTCACTGCCAGGTGGCTGGCTTCGCTACCGATCTTTGCTCCCCACCCGGCTTTCCCACCGGAGCTTGGCCCCGATGGTATGGCAAGCGCGATCCCAGGTGTGCTCTTTGGTATGCCGCTGAAGGGGCAATGGTGGGTGGCAGGGGTGTACTTGATCGGTTGGTTTCTGAACATCTTCGGGGAAGAGT
>Ga0315277_10002860_pt1 | contig 23721 bp, 16 predicted proteins | sample YL17G05_15_MG_FD_203695 | JGI IMG/M metagenome (GOLD analysis project Ga0315277, IMG submission 203695) | Sediment microbial communities from Yellowstone Lake, YNP, Wyoming, USA - YL17G05_15 | ecosystem: Environmental > Aquatic > Freshwater > Lake > Sediment | place: USA: Wyoming | collected... | reverse complement strand
GGAAGGATTACTCCCCCAACCGCCTGCTTCGCTAACTGGCGAACGAACAATTCCAGTATGACCTCCTTTCAGATCATCAGATCAGCCAAACTTCCTGGCGCACCAAAGAACGCGAAGGACGCAAAGAATTCAATTCCTTTTTCTTTCCCTCTCACCGCCGCGGGAGAGTATCAAGGATAGGGGGATTTTAACCATAAAGGACGCAAAGGGAATTTTAGATTTTGAAAAGGAAAAAGTAAAGGCCTGACACCGCCGATCGCCTCTACCACTGGCCCCTGCCGTTAACTTTAAACTTTAGACCTGACCCCCTGAGTTCACACCTGAGTTCACAATGTCCCAATGTCAAGGCTTGATCCCGACAGCCGCTTTCTGATTAAATTTTTGTTTTTCCATCCCTTTGTAGCTCAAATAAGGCTCTCAAGCCATTCCAAAAACATTCCTTTTCATAATTATCCGCCCATTCCTTTAGTTTAGGGAGGGCTTCTAATTTGCCGCTTTTCAATAATTTCCCAAGCCCTTTTTCTATTTTTTTGCGATTATCTCTAGTCCTCGTTGCAAATCGCGGTGGAACAAATTTGTTCGGAATTTCTAAGATAATAAAAGCATCAAATATCTTTCCGTTAGCTTCCTCAAACAGAGTTTCGTGATCAGCCATCTTATCCTCCTTTACCTTCATAATTTATTTGAGATTTTTAATAGCCTTGCTAATTATCATCATCCACTCCTGAACCTGCTTTTCCTGAGCAATATCGGATATTTTTAGAGCGAGCAAACTTCCAAACCAATCCTTATCGGCTATAGCTCCAAGCTTCTTCATCCGAGGTAAAACCTCATCTTTGCCATTCTCATAAATTGACATCCAGATTGGGCTTTGGCCGTATTTCTTCCACAGCTCCGGAGCAAATCCAACCCATATGGTATATTTGGCCATATAACAATAAAAGCCCAGGTAATTCAAAGAGGCTGATTTTCCAAACTTAAATTTGCCCAATAATTTGGGTCTAGTAGATTGAATATGCGATTGTAGTCCCTTTAATAATTCCAATACTTTGAACATAACCCCGCCTAATTCTTGAGAGGAATATAACATTTTTTCCACCTCCGTAATTGGTAATTTTTCCTGAGACCGTGAATCATTTTGGAGTATCAACTGAGCAAGTTCTGATTTCATAAGTCTCAGAGAATCCTTGCCCGAAATTATGCCTGCAGTTCTTTTAAATTCATCCGCTATTCTCTCCCAGCTTATAAATTGTATTGGGATTTTAACCTTATGAGCCTTTGCTTCAACAAGATCTCTAAGATCTGAAATATGTTTTGAATGAGCCACAAAAATCAACACACCAGGCAATTTTGTTCTTTCAATTAATTTTAAGTATCCACCAGGCTGATATTTAGAAAGAGAAGGCTTCATTTTGCCCTCGATAAGCAATACAAATTTAGGCGACCTAATTATTAGGTCTGGAGTTCCCATTTCCGTTCCAGCTTGAAATTCCACATGATAAGATTCAGAGCCGGCAAATTTTAGATTTAAGTTTCCGATGAACCATGTTAAAAAGTCATCATCGTTTTGCAAAATTAGACCCAAAAGGTTGGTGTAGAATATTTCCTTAAAATATCTGGGTATTTGCTCCAGCATCTTTCCTCCTTTTTATCAATTTAAAGTTTAGCATAAAAATGCCATTTTGTCAAGTAGGATGGGTGGGGAATATGCACTTGTGCAATTGATTGCACAGGGCATCGGATTTTGGAAAGAAGGGTCTTGGGTTTTATGATCATTTTTTCTCTCCTTTCCTGACCAGGGAGAGGTTGATTTTGAGGGATTTTTTGGAGCGGGGTTTATGGAGGGCCTTATCAAATTTGTTGAGACATTTAGAGCAGGGGAACCCGACGCACATCAGGACATCTGCTTTGTCCGGGGGCTCGGTAAAAATATATTGATAGTCCTCCTGGCAAATCGGACAGGTGGAATCAATATACCATTCCATCCGGAGGAGCTTGCTCCCTTTTTTAATCAGGCGTCTTTTAACATATCTGGCAAAGCCTTTTCTATTCATATTATCCTGCCTCCTCGCTGGTTTTGCCTGGGGATAAAAGCCTCCTGAATTTCAGGGGCAATATTTGCTGGACTTCGGCCGGGGCTTTCCGGGCAATGGCAAGGATTCGCTGGCGGATGTTTTCATCCTGACAGCCGGAGCGCAAGAAATTCCAGGCTACGAAAACAATCGGCGGGGTGGGCCAAACAAGATTATCATGACCTTTGATTTTTCCGATTATATTTAAAGCCAGATCAAATTTCTTTTGCTCGGAGTAAGCAATGGCGATTTTTCGGAGTGGTCTGAATTGGAGGCCGGAATCTTTGATTTGGAGAACGATTTTCAGAGCTGTTGGTAATTTCCCGGCATATGCATATTCGCAGGCGATATCGGAAAGAGCGAAGAATCTACTGCTCGGCTTTTTGATCTTATGGGCGAGCGCCATAGCCGGTTTGAATTTTCGGGCTTTGGCATATTCGGTTGCGATATAATCAAGGGCGGTGTCATTGCTAGAAAAGAGCTTCAATGCCTGCTGGAATTTTCCCATCCGGGCGTATAACTGGCAAATTTGAGCTTGCTGGCTTTTGATCGTGAGGACAGGAATACTCCGGGGCTTGATGAATTTCCAGGCCCGGCCATGGTTTTTGGCCTGGATATAGAGTTCAGCCATTTTTAGAGAGAGTTCAGGCCGATCCCAGCGATTTTTGCCGGAATTGGCGAAATCCGCCATTTTTTGAAGGACCTTGAGGTTTTTGGTTTTGATTTCTTTAAAGGTGTATATGGCGTCATTAAAAGCTTTAAGCTGGATATCATCGGTTCTGATTTTGTTTATAATTCTAATAATTTTAAGGAACACCTGGGGCGAGCTGATCCGCCCTATCTGGCAATTCCAGCAAATGTTTCCAATCATCGCCTGTTTTGCCGGCTCGTTCTTGACCTCAGCCACAATTTTCAAGGCCTGAAGCATGGCCGGACCTGCCTTTCGGCTTTTCTTAAGCCGGGCATAAATTCCCGCCATAATAACCCAGGCGCAAAATTTTTTCTGCCGATCCTTGAACGCGGGAATGACTTGAGTCATTTTCCGAATCAGCCGGGGCTGGGTCCGGCAGGCTTTGGCAAGATCATCTGATGCGTCGGATAAATAAAAATCTCTTTCATTGATTTTTCGCCGTCCGATTTCGCGGATCAGGGCTTGAAACTTTTTTTGCCATTTTTCCGCGGCGATCTCCTGGGTCAGGCACTGGATTTTATCCTGCTCGGTTTTTGCCATTATCTTATCCTCCTGATTTTGCGCGGACCTTGATACCTTTTTTGCTTTTCCTGTTGCTCGTATTCCTTCAGGCTCTGATTCATACACTTGTCGCAGGGCATAGAGAGGATCATCACCAGGTCTATTTTTTCCGGCGGCCCATCATAGATATATTCAAAGTCCTGGTCGCAGATGGGGCAGGTTGATCCCAGGGACCATTTCATCCGGAACAGCCGGGTTCTTCTTTCATATTCCAGGTATCTTTTGGGTTTTATCATCTTTTCCCTCCTTATTCGGGGCGCAGGCACTCCTGCCTGCGGTTTCAGGTTTTTTATTCTTTATTATAATGGAGTTAATGTCAGATCCGGTCACAAGGCCGCAGGCCTGCACTATTTTTTTTGGGCCAGGCCTTGACCATATTCTATTCAATCCGCCTTAATCTGCGTGCATCGGCGTTCATCTTCTGTTTAAATGTCGTTCCGAGTTCCGGGTTTCGGGTTCCGCGTTTAAAATGAACACCCTGGATTGTCTTCTATTATCTGCGTGCATCGGCGTTCATCTGTGGATAAGAACGATTACAGATTATTCTCCTTCGCACAAGGCTATGGAGAACTTCGCAAATTACAGATTACAGATGAAATTCTCTGCGCCCAAATCCGCCAGGCGCTCCCAAGCAAATAGGTATATAGGTATTTAAATACCAGATTACCTATTTACTTGGATGGTTCCGGGCTTTCAAAGGAAACGAGTTTCAATTCAATAACACAACAAAATTCTTTGCGAGCTTTGCGTCTTGGCGGTGAAAGATCCCCCTCTCCCTGACCCTCTCCCGTCCCGCCCTAAGCGGGACAGGCGCGGGGAGAGGGAAGAAAGGGAAATTAAATTCTCTGCGCCCCCTTCGTCTCTGCGGCAATGGACTTGTCCCTTGACCCAATTCTCGTTGTGATCGTGGTGTCGCTGTGGTGAGAAATAGATTTCCCCCTCTCCCTGACCCTCTCCCGCGAAGGGGAGAGGGAAGAAAGGGAAATTGAATTCTCTGTGTCCTCTGTGCCTCTGCGGTAAAATAATTTTTAATTTTCTTTGTGTTATTTGCGGTCTTTGCGTCTTTGCGGTGAGACGGATTCGGGGATTTAGATTGCCACTCCGACTTTCTCAATGGTTACAGGTTCGTCCTTGGGAATTTCCTGGCCCAATTCCTTAAGCCCTTCCAGATAAAGGGCAATAGCTTCTTTGGCATTATCCAGGAGCTCTTTCATAGTTTCTCCCTGGGTGAAACATCCCTCCAGAGCCGGCACCTCCAGCCAGTATCCGCCTTCCTCGGCTCGGTGAATAATCACGCTATATTTTAGAACTTTCATCATTTTCTCCTTATTTCATTATAACCAAATAAATAGCTTCGGAGCAATGATCGCGAATTTTGATCGCGGATTCGGAGTGGTGTCGCTGTGGTGAGAAATAGATTTCCCCCTCTCCCTGACCCTCTCCCGCGAAGGGGAGAGGGAAGAAAGGGAAATTAAATTCTCTGCGCCCCCTGCGTCTCTGCGGCAAGGGACTTGTCCCTTGACCCAAATCTTTCCTGGCTACCGGCTACTGGATACTGGATACTGGCTACTCTTTCTCTTTGCGATCTTTGCGGTGAAGATTATTTTTGGGAGATGGCAAGGATGAGGTTTTTGAGTTGGTTGCGGAGGTCGGGGTCTTCAATGGATGAGAGCAGGTCATTCAGTTTTTGCTCCAGTTCCGGGCTTAGGGGCTTGAGATCGGGCCTGGGTTTTTCAGGCGCTGGACTGGAATCCGGGATCGGTCCGATCCGGAAAGAGATTTCCTGGATGATGTCTTTGCCCAGGACGCGGTTGAGTTTTCTTTTCAGTTTCTGTCTTTCAAATCCCAGCTCCGAGAGCCAGATGCTGTTGCGGACCGAAACCACCAGTCGGCCTTGATTGACCGAGACCGGCTGGGCATTTTTGCCGATCTCCTCGCCTACGGCCTGGTTCCAGACTTGAAAAACTTTCAGCTCCTTGAATCTTCGCTCCTGACCCTGGTCCCGGAAAAATTTTTCCAGCAATTTCTCCAGCGGCATCGGCGCGGTCTTCTTCATCTATCACTCAACTCCTGCCGGCTTGCCGATCCCTCGCGGGTCGCTTACGCCGATCAAAGATCCATCATCGCTGACCAGAATCGCCTGGACATTGCCGGGCAAAAAATATCCCGCGATTTCATACCCGTCTTTTTCCAGCCTGGTTTTCTCGGAGATCGGCAATCTGCCGTTTTCCAGAAGGATCTGATCCGGAAGCCATTGGTGATGTATCCGTTTCGCGCTTATGGCTTCAGGCAGGCTCATCCTAAAGTCAATTATGTTGACGATGGTTTGCAAAACGCTGGTGATGATTCTGGGTCCGCCCGGAGAGCCGACCACGAGCCAGAGCTGATCGCCCTTGAAGACCAGGGTCGGGCTCATTGAAGAGAGCGGGATTTTCCCCGGCGCGATCGCATTGGCCTCTCCCTGGATCAGGCCGTAAGCGTTGGGCGCTCCGGGGTCCGCGGAAAAATCATCCATTTCATTATTGAGCAGAATGCCGGTTCCGGGGACCACGACGCCGGAGCCGAAATTGGTGTTGATGGTCTGGGTCAGAGAAACCGCCATCCCCTTTGCGTCAACCACTGAGAGATGTGTGGTATTGCCGAATTTCTCCGGTGAATTTTGTTGAGGGGAGATTTTGGAAAGCTCGGCGCTGGGAATGGGTTTGTCCGTGATCAATTTTCTGAGCTCGCTGGCGTATTCCTTGCTCAAAAGTTTTTCCACCGGAATCCGGACAAAAGCCGGATCGCCCAGGTATCGGAACCGGTCATAAAAAGGCAGCTTCATTGCCTCGGCCTGAATTCTGACGGTTTGCGCGGAATCAAATCCGAGCGAGCCCAGATCATATCCTTCCAGGATGTTCAAAATTTCCAGCAGACAAATCCCGCCCGAGCTGGGAGGGGGCATTGAAATTATTTTAATTCCCCGATAAGTTCCGATGATCGGCTGGCGCGCCCGAACCTTGAAATTCGCCAGATCCTCTTTCCGGATCAGCCCGCCGGAATTTTTCATCTCTTGATCTATCGCCTCGGCAATCCATCCCAGATAAAAAACTTTCGCGCCCTGTTCCGCAATCGCCTGAAGACTTTTTGCCAGGTCCGGCTGAATGAAATTTTCGCCCGGCAGATAAGGCAGTCCGGCTTTGAGAAAGTTTTTTTTGGCCGCGGGGAATTGTTTTAATTTTTTTAAATCCGCGAGTTCTCTCTGAAAAAATTCCCGGTCAATCTTGAAGCCGTTTTTTGCCAGGTAAATCGCCGGCTGGATCAGTTCCTGCCAGGCCAATTTTCCGCTTCCGAAATTCTTGTAAGCGTATTCCAGGCCGGCGACTTGGCCCGGAACCGCAACCGCGAGATGTCCGGTCAGGCTTAAGCCCGGAACCACGACGCCGTCTTTTTTATACAGGTCTTTGCGCGCGAGCATGGGAGCGGTTTCTCGGAAATCCAGGACTATGACATTTTCCTCGGGCTTTCCCGGCCCGGCAATGGAGATGAGCATAAATCCGCCTCCGCCCAGGCCGGAGCTGTAAGGCTCAACCACTGAAAGGGCAAAGGCGGTTGCAATCGCGGCATCCACCGCGTTTCCTCCCTGGGCCAGAATCTTCGCGCCGATTTCGCTTGCGATCGGATGCGCGCTGGCAACCATTCCTTTTTTTGAAACCGCATTCGGAGCTTCGCGGGCAGAGAGAGAAAAAGCCAGGAATAAGCCGAGCAGAAGAGATAAAGAGCTGAGCCGCTTGCTCATTTCACATTAAATTCCTGGGCTTTCATCCCGCAATTATTGATCTGGTCGCAGGCTCTCACCGTGATCCGATGAGTTCCTTTGGAAAGCTTCTTGAGCTTGATTTCAAACTTCTCGGATTTCTGGTCCAGCACATCATCCAGGCTCGCCCCGGGCCGGAAATCCTCATCGTCAACCGCGAATTCAATTTGGCTGACGGCGCTGGTCAGGTCTTTTGCTTCTCCGCTGACCAGTCCGTTCTCGGCGATGCTGAAGCTCAGTTCCGGCTTGGTGGTGTCAATCAAGAAGAGATTGCTGACCTGCTCGGCCTTAAAGGCTTCCGCTTCGGGATTGTCCGGGCTGTCCGAAGCAATGAGCTTGACCCGATACCAGCCGTCAGGGAGCCCGCTCGCGTCCCATTGAAACCGGGTTCCCTTGATCTCATCCCCTTTGGCAATCGGCACCCAGAGGTCATTGCCGTCCTGCTGGTAGGACAGTTCCAGAAAGATTTGATCCTGGTCGGGATTTTCCAGACGCCAACTGATCTGGCACTGCTTCAAGACCGAGGCCGAGGGTTTTTGCGGCGGGCCGCCTTCGCCTTCGGGCATTGGCCGGGCCCGGCCTTCGCCGGGATTATTGGGAACATCTATTTTCAGCTCGGAGAGATATTGCGCCTGATTCAGATTCTTGAAGCTGATTTCCACCCGGCTGATTTCAATCTCTTCCTTCCCGGACCACTCGGCCCGAACCTGAATATATCTTCCAGCCGGACTCTTGATTTTCAATTCCGGCCCTTCTGCCGGCTCCCATTTGGACCAGGACGCATCTTCCGGCTGAGTATTTCCGGATCGGGTCAAAAAATTTACCTTGCCTTTTCCTCTCCATTCCACCCGGCCCCAGCCGGAGGGAAATTGCGCATCCAGAACTTTACTCTCATAGCTGGCCTGGCCCGCGGGGTCCTGAATCGTATAGAGCCGGGCCGGCTGAGCCGTGCCGATCCAGCGCAGGCCGGATTTGCTTCCGGCAAAACTCACCACCTTGCCGGGGGTAAGATCGTAGCTGAGCCAGACCTCGTCCTGGCCGGGAAAAATTTGATAGACCTTTCCCTGGTCATCGGTTCCCACGAAAAAACCGTTCTGCTCATCGCCGAACAGGGCAAAAATGGTTGCCTGCTTCAGAGCCAGAATCTGTTTCATCCCCCGATCCGGATAAAACCGATAAACCACGCTCCTGCCCGCCGGCATTCTCGGCTGAATCTGAATCTGGGGAGGCGGCCCTTCCTCTGGATTTTCCTGCTCCGGTCCTTCTTCTGATTCCATTCCCGGAGGCGGCCCTTCCGGCTCCATCGCTTGCATCGGCGGCATGGCTCCCTGGTTCAGGGCCAGGATCAAACTTTGATCTGAAAGCCTCCGGATGCCGCGTAATTCTTCCTGCTGAAAACCTGAAACCACCCGATAACTTCCATCCAGCTTGAACCTGATCAACATTGCCGGCCGGGCCGTGCCGGCCAGGTATCCGCCATCTCCGGCATCAATAATGTCCACCACCTGCTCGGCCTTGAATTCCGCGACCTGGCTGGATTTTCCGTCCGGCTTGATCAACAAAACCTTTGCCTTGGGCCCGCCCCCGGCCAGAAGACTTCCATTGGCAAGCGGAAGAAGAGTCCAGATATATTCCAACTCCGGCTCGGCGATTTTTTTCGCGGTTTTTCCCGTGAGCTGGAAAATCGCGGCTTTGGGAATCGCCGCAAAATAGATTTCACCTTTGGAGGATTGCGCCAGGGCCGAGATGGCCAGCCGCTTCTGGGTTTGATCCTCAAAAATTTGCTCCAGCTTGCCTTTTTCATATTGATAGAGCTTCCCCGGATTGCCCGTGCCGATCAGCGCCTGATCCGGCTTAAGCTCCAGGAGAGACCAGACCGCAGCCGCCTCCAGTTGGATTTCCTCTGTTGCCTTGCCGGAAAAGATTTTCCCTTTGGAGGAAAGCACAGCCGAGTTAAATTTTCCCGGCTCAAAATCCGCGGGCTTTTCCAGAACCAGCCGGTCGGTTCGGGCGGAAAATAAAAACGCGGAGCATAAAAATAACATCCAGCAATAAATCTTGGATTTCACAGGGTTACCTCCTGGTATCGGTTTTGATCCGGAGCTGAATTCCAGCCCGGCCTTTGATTAAATATGGCGTCTCGTAAAAAAGATATCCGAAATCGGGCGCGGGTCTGGCCTGGGTGTCCGCTCTGCCGGCGAGCAAAGCCTGGGCGCTGGGCGGCAGAGATTTCAACCGCTCCCCCTGATAATCAATGGCGAATCCCGGCTTCTGATACTGAAGCACCAGCCATCTGGGGCTGGGAAGAATTTTAAAAGCCTGAATCAAATCATCCACCGATTCCGGAACCGCGATATCCAGAGGCATTTGCTCCCCGCCCATCAACCTGAGATTGACCGCTCTTTGCGCGTTTTCCGGAACCGTGAACAGGATCTGCTTTTCAAACTCCTCTCCCTGAAACTTTCTCAACCGGACCCCGATCATCACCGTGTCTCCGGGCGCCGCCTCGGTTTTGTTGGCCCAGATGGATTTGATCTCAGCCGACTCCCAGTCGGGCCGGATTTCCAGCTTGAATTTCAGCTCGGAAATCTTCACCTTTTGATAAGGGTTAGTGGAAAAAATCAGGAGCGGGGCCAGGTAATCAAAACTGAAACTCCTGCCGACAAGGGCAAATAAATCCCGGTACCGGATCGGCTCCGGATAATCCAGGAGTTTCAGTTCCAGATCCAAGTCCACCATTGCCAGCTCGCTGACGGCGCCTCCGCCCTCCAGGGATTCCATCAGGCAGAGCTGGACCAGCCTGGGACCCAGGATCGGATGATTCGCAATCTGATACTGATAGCTGGAATTGATCCCGGTGGCCAGATTTTTTACTTCAACCTGGACCGGGATTTTTTTGGCTTTGGCCCCGAGTTTGCCGGAGATGGCGGTCATGGTATCCAGGTTCAGCTCTCCGAGCTCCCGCGCCGAGGATGCGAATTTAAAAGAGATGGCGTTGCTGGCAATGACGGTGTGAACCTTGGCGATGGAGATGGGGAAGGAAACCGCGCCGGCATTAAAAAAACCGTGGCCAAAGGCCAGAACCGTGGCGCCTTCCACCAGGGTCGCGGTGCCGACGGCGCTGATGCTTAAGTCTCCGCTGACCAGGTCAACCCCGACCGCGCTTCCCGGCTCTAAAATCGCCGGAGCCTCCGCGCCGGCGACTGCTCCGCCTCCCATCATCACCGGTCCCAGATTGAATGACTCCAGAACCGATTTCGCTTCCGGCAATAAAGCCGGGGATAATCCGGAAACCATAATCACCGCGCCCACCGGCTTGAGATCATAGCCGGAAATGGCCGGCTCGGATTTTTCAAAAGGAATCGCGGCTATGGTTTTGCCCGCGGTCCTGGTGGCGCTGATCATACTCTCAATCGGAGTCACCCCGGCGATCGGGTCCTGCGAAAATCCCCAGGCATAAGCAATGGCGCCGGCGAGTTTGCCCTCAAAATAAACCGGACTGCCGCTCATCCCGGCAATGATTTTGCTCTTTTCCAGGCCCGCGCCCGAGCATTTGACCAGGATCAAATCTGTGCCCGGAAGCGCGCGCGGAACAATATCTATCAATTCCACTTCAAAGCGCTCCGGAGTATAACCCTGAAACACCGACAGACCGTAGCCCTTCATCCCGGGCCGAAGCTCGCTCACCTTGATGATCTCGGTCGCGCTCAGGTTGCCGGCAAAAAAGAGACAGCTTAATATGAAAATAATCCGCTTCATTTTCTTCCCTTTACATCTTGATTTGATGAGCTTAATTTAGAGTTGGCCTCAGTAAAAGTCAAATCTTAAGAGCGGGCCCAGGCAGGATATGTCTCCGTTAATCAGCCGGATCACCTTTGCCTGATACGAATAATACTCCAGGACATTTACGCACGCATAAGACTGATCCAGCACGAAAAAATTCTTCAAATCTATCCCCAGCTCCTCGCATAAAATCACCCGGTTAACTCCGCCGTGCGCAAAAATCGCCGTCTCTCCCTGATCCTGCCCGGTGATTTTCCGGAAAGCCCCGATCACTCGCTCCCGAAGCATAAGCAGATTTTCCCCGCCCGGGAACCGGTTGTTCACCCAGTCAAACCATTGAAGCGGGGAATCGCCCAGCCGCTTGACCGCCTCGGCCCATCCCAATCCTTCCACTTCCCCGAAATGCATCTCCCGTAATTCGCGCATCAGCACGACCTTTAGACCCAGCTTCTGGCCGAGAAGTTCCGCGCCTCTCCGGCTGCGATATAAATCGCTGGAATAAATCGCCGTGATCGGTCGGCGGGAAAGCTCGTCCGCCACTTTTTGCGTCTGCTCTTCGCCCCGCTCGCTCAGCCTGACATCCTTCTGCCCGTTCACGACTCTCTCTGAAAAGTTCGCCACTTCCCCGTGCCGGACCAGATAAAGCCGGAGCCGGGCACCCGGGATTTCATTATTAGCCATTATCTCAACTTCTCCCTGATTTTAAGTCGTAACCGCTAAAAGAGTTCAAATTTTCCCGCGGCCCGGCCCAAATGTCAAACCCTCAAAGCAGTAGGCAGGAAACAGTAGATAGCAGGAAGGGAGCGCCTTCAGGCGAGATACCTTTGGCCAGAGGGGTCAGACCTTGACTTTTGACTTTTCAGCATAAAGGTGAGGGAACAGTGGTCAGTGGATAGTGGTTAGTGGTCAGTGGCCAGTGGTCGGTCCGGAAGAAGTAGCCAGTAGCCAGCATCCAGTAGCCAGGGCAGAACTATCGCAGATTACCCTCCTTCGCTCGGATTACCGAGCTACGAAGGGCTTCGCAAATTACAGATTACAAAAAAAATCTCCGTGAAATCTGTGTCATCGGTGGATAGAATTGGGGTTCAGGGTTCAGGTTTGCGGGTTTCGGGTTCCGTGTTGAAAATGAACGCCCTGGATTGTCTTCTATTATCTGTGTTAATCTGCGGTTGAAAATTATGAATAATCCCCCTCTCCCTGACCCTCCCCCACGGCGGGGGGAGGGAAATAATAAAAAATTGAGTTATCGGCGTTCATCGGCGTTCATCTGCGGATCAAATGATGTTCCGAGTTCCGGGTTTCGGGTTCCGCGTTCAAATTCAAACCCCCAAGAAATTCTCTGCAAAATACCGAAATTATCTGCGTTCATCGGCGTTCATCTGCGGATCAAATTGATTTGAATTCGGGCGTATTCAATACGCCCCTACGAAATGCTCCTCTGCGGTGAAATCATTCCTGATCATTAATCCAATTCTCCTCCCACGATGATCTCCGGAATCCGGAGCGTGGGCTGGGCGTCGGCCACCGGCGCGCCCTGGCCGTCCTTGCCGCAGGTTCCGAGGGAGAAGCCGAGGTCGGTTCCGACCTGATCAATCTCCATCAGAATTTTAGGCCCGTTCCCGACCAGGGTGGCGCCGCGCACCGGCTCAGCCTGCTCACCGTTCTCAATCAGGTATCCCTCGCTCACCTCAAACACGAAATCGCCGGCTACCGTATCAACCTCTCCTCCGCCCATCTTCCGGACCAAGAGGCCGCGGTCAACGCTCTTGATAATTTCCGCCGGGTCGGTCCTGCCCGGAAGGATCATAGTGTTGCTCATCCGCACGATCGGGCGGAACCGATAGGATTCGCGCCGGCCATTGGCGGTGGAATTTTTTCCGGCCCGCATCGCCTCCAGTTGGTCATACATATAATTCCTGAGCACGCCCTGATCAACGAGGATGGTGCGCTCGGAGGGAGCGCCCTCGTCGTCAAAATTATAGCTGCCGCGGCGGTTCGGAATCGTCTTGTCATCCACCACCGTGATCAATTTGCTCGCAACCTGCGCGCCGATCTTGCCCTGATAAACGCTCAAACCCTGCTCGGCCAGGTCCGCCTCCAATCCGTGGCCGATGGCCTCGTGAATCATTGTCCCGCCGGCCTCGGAACTGAGCACCACCGGCATTTTTCCGCCCGGCGCCTTTCTCGCCATCAACATCATCTTCGCCCGCCTCGCGGTCCTGAGCGCAACCTCCTCCGGCCTCTCCTTCTCAAAAATTTCCCATCCCACGGTGCCTCCCACTGAATCATACCCAACCTGAAGTTCTCCATCCTTGGCCGCAATCACCTGCACCGCAAAAATGGTATGCGTAGTCTGATCCGAGATCATCACGCCTCTGGTATTGGCGATCCCGATCTTGCGGGCCAGATCAAAATATCTGATCTTGACCTGGACAATGTGCGGGTCAAATTTCCGCGCAGCCTCCTCAGCCCGGCGGATCAGTTCCACTTTTTCTTTTACCGGCACCCGGTCCGGCGGCTTCAAGATTTTGCTCACCGGCTTGGCCTCGGCCTGATGGTATTCCATCGGCATCTCAATCAGGCTCGCCTGCTGGTCCGCGGTTTCGCTTACCGCGGAGGCGAGCTTCATCAGGTCATCCTTGAGCAGGGAATTGGTGAACGCATAGCGGGTGCGCAGGCCCGAGATCAGCCTCACTCCCGCTCCCCGGATGATGCCGAAGCTGACCCGCTCCAGCCTTCCCGCCTCAAAAGAAATCTCGGTCTGAACCCGCTCCTCCAGAAACAACTCGGCCAGTTCCCCGCCCCGGCTCGCGGCTTTTTTCAGGATCGGCTTATAATCAATATCCTCAATCATATTTTCCTCAGCGTTTAATAAATTCTAACCGCAAAATAAGCAGGCGCAAGCAGGGAATTCCCGTAAAGAAAGATTCGGGGAAAAACCAGAGACAGGATACGAATTTTAAAAGAGGATTGGATGATCAGGGAGAGGACTGGGCCGCCAAGTCCTCCAGGATGACTTTTTTGAGGGATTCCCGGTCGCCCAGGATTTTTGCCGCGTCCAGGATTTCTATGCCGGCTAATTTCCCCTCCGCATCATAGTCCAGAGAAATTCCGTTTTCCAGATGTTTGGTCGTAACCGTGGTTTCCTTGAACCGGATGTAAAGCGCGTCAACCTCTGAGTCATAAGTTATCCTCATTGCAGTTCCTCCTGAAAATAATAGCTGAAAACCGTAACCACCACAATCTCCCCTTCTTCCTCAACAAAAATCGCTCGCACCTGTTTGATGCCATACCATCTTCCGTTCCATTCTCTATTATAGCTTTATAGCTGAAATCCTTATGGCTTTGCAATCTTCCCAGTTCCGCGGGTTCCCAATCCGATTCCCGGATCGTCTGGATAACTTCTTCTTCAAGAATCCCTCTGAACTCCAGTTGCCCCCTCGCATGCTTGCTGAGTCGGATGGGTTTATTTTTCTTTGACGATTCAGTCATTTTCAGTGATCTTTCCATTCCAGTTTTTCATGAAGCATGGCGCCCAAGGCAAAAAGGACAATTGGTACCGTTTTTCTTTCGCTTCGCTCATGCGCCCTTTTATACACCATGATTCAAAATAGTGTGCATATTGCTTTTCATCGTTTCTCTTTCCTCATTTCTCTTCCCTCAGGCTCACCAGTTGGGAATTTTCTCCGGATCAAGCGGCTGGAGCTCGTAATTGATCCCGGCCTGGCCGTACCAGTAGCTCATTGCCTGCAGGTCAAAGGTGATGCTCGGAGTCCAGTGCCAGATTTCCAGGTCAAACCGGAGGGACTGATGAAACGGAACCTGGTCCAGAATGTGCCAGCGGTATTGCGAACAGATCTCCTCCTTCCGCTTGTCCCCCATTACCACCTGCTCGGCAGGTGTCTTGAAACCAACGATCATCAACAGCGGGCCCTTTTTGGTCGGAACCGGTATGCCGTAATAGGCGTGGTCAAACTTTTCATAACGAGTTCCCCAGGCATAGCTGAAATAATCCTCCGTGCCCGTGCCGAAGATGCTCGGAAATTCCTCGCCCTCCACAAAAACCTTCTCATCTCCCTCTCCCCACCACTGATAATCCGGATTCCGGATGCTGAGCATGGTGCCCACATATCGGCCCGCGCCTCCGCTCGCCGAAAGCAAAGTCCAGTCGGAAAACGGCCGGGTCGGATAGTTGTCCAGGTAATGGTAATCGGCGTGAAAATACATTGCGTCCGGACTTACCGCTTTTTTCTCCAGGAGAACCTTGCCGGAAATCCGGACCGACTTTTGGGAATGATTGGAAAGGGAAAAGACCGCGGATTTTTTAACCGGCATGGGCCAGTAGCTTTTCAGAGAAACATTCTTATTCTGTTTATCATATTCAATCGCCGAAGCCAGGGAATGATAAGTCTCAATCCCGGGCGCGGACCCGAAAAACGCGGCGAGCGGGGCCGAGATGCAGTTTTTGGGAAGGCCGTCAAATTTTCCGGTCAGGACCAGCTGATTGAGAGCCAGCCGGGTCTCTTCGGTGGACTTGCCGGCGAAATTTATTTCCAGCATTTTAATCACTCCCGGGCCGCTGATCTGATTCAGAGTTTTTTCCGCGTTCGCCGGGATTTCCAGCTCAAATTTGAACTCCTCGGCATCGGCCGGAACCAACGGAGCGCGATTCGCGAGTCGGTCAGCGACTTCCCGGATTTTTCCCTGAAATTCCTGAAAATCATCCAGCTGAAAAGTGTCCACCCCCGTGTCCGGACCAAGAGAAATGATGTCAACCTGATAAAACCGGTTCGGCTTGACCGAAGAATTTGTGAACAAAGTTACCTTGCAGGATTTCGCAAACGGGATCGGGAAGATCAGGAGGTATCCCAGATTCCTTTTCCCGGCAAACGGCTCTTTGAAAAATTTGCCCTTGCCCGAGAGTAAATCTTCTCCCGGCTCATCAATCATCGGCTCCGCGGATCCATCCAGGTAAATCCGCCAGCGATCCCTTCCCGGATTCGCGCTCCAGATTCTCACCATCACTCCCGGTCCTTTAAAATCCGCCATCAGATACTCTTTCCCGCCCGGCTGTTCCTCTTCCGCCAGATAATTCCCCGAGTCATCGTTCGCAAACCAGTCAATCTTTTTCCCGTTCTCAATCCGCGCCTTGCGGTCATAGCTGGAAAACTGAACCTGCTTTTCAGCCGGCGCCGGAGGCAAGTAAAGCCAGTCCAGGCTCGCCACCCGGTCCAGCAGTCCGGCCAGAGAGATCTTCTTTTCTTCCGCATTTGCCGGTTTTTGCCCCGCGGAAAAAACCGCGGCCATAAATAAAACCACCGCTGAAATTTTGCTGATTCTCATCATCTCCCTCCTGACTTTTTCCCGATTATAGCACAGGTTTGGGGTCAGGGCTTTACATTTTACATAAGCGCGGGCCGCGGGCCGTTTTTATGACGGGTATAAGCGCAGGCGTCTTGCCGGGCGCGCAGGCTGGAAGCCTGGTCCTTGATCAATTTGATCCGCGGGCAAGAGAATTTTACGAGCCGGTTTGAATTGTCGGGGAATTTTTGTAAATTGTTCTGGTATCGTGTCCCATAAATTGTGGTGCAGGCGTCCCGCCTGCAAGCCATTGATATCGCAGGCCAGAGGCCCGCACCACAAATGAAACTTATTTACGGGACAAGACACTAGCAAAGGTCGGGAATAATTATGCGCTTAAGGGAGATGATGAAGAGATTCCAAAAGCCGGTGGAGCGGCAGGCTCTGTTCGGCCTGCGGCGGGTTGCGGAGACCGCTTCCGGAGTCCAGTTTCAATATCTATCGGGTTTGGCGCAGGTGGAGGTTTATCGGCCCGGAGTGATCCGTCTCCGAATCACCCGGTCCCTGATCTGGCCGGAGAAGATTTCCAATGCCGTGATCGCGAAGCCGGAAGGGGATTTCAAGCTTGAGCGCAAACCGGATCAGGTTTTCATCATCACCGATCAACTCCGAATGCTCATCCCGGAGGGGCCGTTCCGGTTTGAGATTTACGATCAGGAGGAAAAATTATTGAGCCGGGATTTTCCGGGACTCGGTCCGGGATTCGGCCCGGATGATTTCAGCGTCAATCGTTACCTTTTTCCGGACGAGGAATTTTTCGGATTGGGGGATAAATACGGAGGGCTTTCGCGCAAGGGCAAGGTCTGGAGATTCTGGAACACGGATGTGGGCTGGAAGCGGTTTGAGAAGGATCCGAGATATACCAGCATTCCGTTTTTGATTTCCCTCCGGCCGGCCGCGGTTTGCGGCTGGTTTTTTGATCAGCCGGGGTATCTGGAACTGAATTTGGGCAAAAAATTCCCGGGCCTGATGACGATCAGCGGGGTTGGCGAGGAGGTGGATTTATATTTCCTTTATGCCGGCTCGGTCAAGGATTTGATCACGCTTTATACCGGGTTGACCGGGAGGACTTTTCTGCCTCCGGTCTGGTCGCTCGGGTATCACCAGTCGCGCTGGTCGTATTTTTCGCAAAAAGAAGTTGCGGGGGTTGCGGAGGAATTTGAGAGGCGGGAGATTCCGCTCAGCGCGCTTCATCTGGACATACATTATATGGATCAGTATCAGGTGTTCACGGTGGATCAAAAGAGATTCCCGGACCTGGCCGGTCTCTCGCAAAAGCTGAAAGAGAAGGGCGTCCGGCTGGTGAGCATCATTGATCCGGGCCTGAAGGTTGATCCGAATTATTCTCCCTATCAGGCGGCGAAGGAAAAGGGATATTTATGTCTGGACGAGCAGGGGCTGGAGTATCAGAGAAGGCTCTGGCCGGGTCGGTCCGCGTTCCCGGATTTTTTCCAACCGGAAGTCCGGGAGTTCTGGTCGGAGCGGCATCGCGGTCTTTTTCAGCAGGGGATCAGCGGGATCTGGAACGATATGAACGAGCCGAGCTTCTGGAAATATGATCTGAGGGCGGGGAAGATGGTGGTGTCTTTTCGCGGAGAGCGCGAGCCGGAAATGACGCACCAGGTTTCCGACCGCAAGCTCCGGCATATAGAATGCCGGAATCTTTACGGCCAGATGCAGTGCCAGGCAACGATTGAGGCGTTCCATAAATTCCGGCCGGGCTTGCGGCATTTTCTCTTAAGCCGGAGCGGGTTTGCCGGGATTCAGCGGATGAGCGCAATCTGGACCGGGGATAATAAGAGCCGGTTCAGTCATCTGGCCGGAAGCGTCAACCAGGTTTTGAGTATGGGCTTGAGCGGGGTGAGTTTTGCCGGGGCGGACATCGGAGGGTTTGCCCTGGATTGTAAGCCCGAGCTTTATGCCCGCTGGATAGAGCTTGGGGCGTTTTATCCGTTTTGCCGGACCCACAGCGCGCTCCGGACCCAGAGGCAGGACCCTTTTCGTTTCGGGCCCGAGGTTGAGGAAATTGCGAGAAATTATCTTCAGCTTCGCTATCGGCTTTTGCCGACGCTTTACTCGCTTTTTTGGGAGGCTCATCAGACCGGGGTTCCGATCTGGAGGCCGCTCTTCCTGGAATTCCCGAGCGATTGGCCGGCGAGAAAAATTGAGGATCAATTTATGGTGGGACAATTCTTGATGCTGGCGCCAATGGTGAAGAAGGGGCAAAGGGAGCGGCGGGTTTATTTGCCCGAGGGAAAATGGATGGATTTTTGGGAGAGGAAGGAATTTTCCGGCCCGGGCTGGATCAGGGAGAAGGCGGATTTGAGCAGGATGCCGATCTTTATCCGGGAAGGGGCGGTCCTGATTTTCCAGGCAAAGCCGGAGCTGAAAATTCCCTGGCCGGAGCTGGAGCTGGAAGTTTATCCTGGCAATCAAATGGGCGGATTCTTGCTTTATGAGGATGACGGGGAGAGCGAGGAATATTTAAAGGGTAAATTTTCCCAGAGGGAATTCCAGGTTTCTAAAACCGGGATGGGATTCAATTTTTATATCAGCGCTAAAAAAGGCGATCTTCCGATTCCGGCGCGCCGGGCAAAAGTCCGGTTTTATGGCTTGGCCGAAAAGCCGGGGGTCCGGATGGACGGCCGGCAAGCAAAAGATTTTGGATGGAATCCGGACAAGCGATTATTGGAACTGGAAATTTTCCTGGATGACCAAGAGCATTTGATAGAATTCAATTTTTTCCCACAGATTAACACAGATGAACGCAGATAATTCCTTTGAAATCTGAGCTTTGAAATCTGAAATTCAGCGCACGCAAGGTGCTGACACCTGGCCACTGACCCCTGACCACTGTCCACTCCCAATGTGCGAGCGGCTTTAGCCGCGATAATTGGCCGCAGAGAATTCAATCTTTCTTTATGCGGAAAAGGAAAAAGTCAAAGAATGGTCTTCTATGCTCGCGGGAATAACGGTTTCCAAGGTTTACCATTAACAGTTCCATTGCTCCAAAAGATTGGAAGCGTATTATTGGGAATAGTATTATGGAAACAAATGAGCGCTCCAATATCTCCATATCCCAACGGATACTGGGGGATCAGTTCGCGACCAATCTGTGTTAATACCTCTTTAACAAAATTTATTTCATCATCGTCCTCAAATATAGAGGCTTTGCTATCTATTGCTCTAACTTCATCCCCAAATGTTTCAGTAGCTAAAAATTGAATATCAGGATACTCATATCGCAATTTATCAAGTGCTTCAGGGAAAGAATATAAAAGATAACAATAGATTCTATTCTCATTTAAAAACCACTCTATTGCCTTCTTATTTCCTGCATATTCAAGGAAATTTTTTAATCCTTTTAAAAGAGTAGAACCAGTTCCAGCAAAGTCATCAATAATTAAAATTAACGCATCTTTTCCGATATGAAAATTCATCCAATCAACTATTTCTCCTGCGGCTCCTGATTTGCCGGGCCTAAGTATTTTAACCATATCCCGTGCAGTTGTTGCTCCGCTTTTTATTTCCGAATCCACAAAAGTGATGCATAAATTTTCTTTGCGACCTTTCACAATATTCCAAGAGCGATTTTCAATTTCAACCCACTTCTTTTGGAGAGCATCACGAAGTTGGTCAAGAGCTTGAATCCTTGCACCCTCGGTGATAAATCCTTTCTCTGCTAATCGCTTCAATAAGAGAAATATAATCTCTATCCGCACATCATCATCAAATTGTTTTAGCCAAAGCCTAATTTCACTAACATCTTTCTGCTTACCTAAATAAACCAGATGCTGAGATATATCAAGAAGATCATCTTCAGGTATTGGGAAGGAAGATGTAATTATTGAAGATGCAGGGATACCAAGCTCCCTGACTTCCTCTTTTTGAATCCTTTTTGTGCAAAACTCGCGCCATCGAGGCAAAAGGCGAATTTGAGAATATTCTCTTAGCCAATCCTTAAAAATAGGCAGGATGATATCGCGCTTATTGCCGCTATATTGATAAGATATTATTCTTCGGCTAGATAATATCTCAACCGTTCTTAGGATATCCCGGCTATTTACTTGCTCCGAAATTCCCAGATCAAGTAAATTCTCCTGTGCGGAATAAAGATCATCAATATCATCAAAGCTACCACCTAAAGCAGATATGCAACATAGAACTAGACAATTTTCAGCTGATTGCTTTTCTTTCTCTATCTCATCTAACTCTGGGTTATCACTCCAAAAATGCGAGAAATTAGCTTCTGTGAGAGCTCTGACCAATCCTTGCTTCGCATTGCTTAGATCGTTTTCATTGACATATGTTCTTTTCTCCTGCCAGCATCTATCAAAAATCGCTTTGCATAGCAAATGCATATAAAAAGGATTTTTTCTACAATAATCCATGATAAGATCAACACATATGGATTGATATTCAATCGCTCCGCTTACCGGTTTAGTAATGAGTGCTTTGCAATCTTCCCTAGATTCAATATAATCAAGAGGAACATTTGCCCACCTATTAAGATCCATTGCATGTTTTTTAAAAATTGTATCCATGCGCTCACTGCCAACAAAGAAGAATGTGATTCCTATTTCTGAGAGGGAACGAAGTGCTTTTATAAATCTCGTACCCCTTTCTCCTGTATAAAAAGCTGGAGTCAGGTCGTCGAATTCATCAATAATAATTATAAACTTTACTTCAGGGAACTTCTGAACCAATTTTTCAATAAAAGGGATTAAGCTCCCTAATCCTGCTCCAAATTTTTCTTCTTTGGGGATGGGCAGATTCGATTGTGGGAATTGAAAGCATAAACGATCACAGAGACCTTCATATATTCTGTGTGCAATCTGCCCTTCATGCAACGATCCTAATTCACCTATTCGTAATACTACCGGTGCAAAACGATTTTCTTTGCGGAGTTCATCCGCCAGCACATGAATAACGGAGGTTTTACCGACGCGTTTCTGTCCCCATAAAAAAGTTGAGTCCCCGGCCGACGCGTGACGAATAAGTTTGTCAAGAATAATATCTCTGCCAAAAAGTTTATCGAGCTTATTTATTGGAACAAGAATATATGGAGGATCCCTGGATAGTCTATTCCAATCTGGCTGTATATGCTGTTGTTCAATTATCATGCTATCAACATTTATATGTTCACGACCAGTTATGGTCCTGCATTTCCATGTAAGAGGTATATTGATGGTAACTCGTTGCTCACTTAAAGTCATCCCGAAAGTGATAATCTGTTCAGAATCGCCATCAATTTCGAAAGGGTTTCTAGGATCCAGTATATTTAGTTCTGCTACTGGCAATCCAGAAAGATCTGGCTCTGCCATAATACTCAAGGCTCGACCCTCTCCTTGATTCCGCAATCGGCAAGGGAAACTCATTTCGCGATCAAGCCTCATGAGATCAAGTTTTAATACATCGGCTGCTAGCTTGAGAGATGGAGTAGTAGATGCTTCACTTTGGCGGCTTCCTTCATCAAGCAATTTTACCACATGGTGAGCGATTGGGATTACAACAAGATTCCAAAGCACACTATTCATTCGCGGTCCACTAGATGAGCAAAATCTCTTTGCTTGATCCCTCAGATCCGAAGCTCGCTTAATTATACCTCTCATATCTTGACGTTCACAGCTTTCACAAAACTTACGAAATGCTGGCCCTAGAAGCACATCTATTTCTCCGAGAATAGATCTTTCCTTAGCAAGTGATATTTTTTTTAGCTGGTGAGATTTTATTACCACTTCAAGAGAAGCTGTTTTTGCAGCAATGCAATTTGTCGAGATAAAAGAGCCAACTGTATCCAATAAATCTGCCATAATTTTTTCCAGTTTTGCGCCTGCGGCAGAACTGATTTCTGCAGGGCGGCGCGGCGTCACTTCAAAAGCAACTGATATTTGATCCTTAAGTCTAAATATTAAGTCATTAATTTTTGGTGGTGAATATGTCACTCTTAGACGAGTCGCAATAAGGGCAATCGCAATATCCTCCGGCACGAACCCATCCAACTTTGCGCTAAGATCGTCGACGCTTAAGGGAAGAACTTTCAACTCCATAGGAGAAGCCCAGAAAGCAATTACTTTACAAAATATTTCTTCCCATTGATCTTCAAAAACATAAGGAGTTTTACTTATCAACCATTCACCAGCTCCAAGAAGGTCGCCCCCATTTCTGCAACGAGTGACCTCCTCGTCTATCAATTCCAGTAACTGGGATTGATCATCTGTCAAGCTCTCTAGGCCAAAAATCTCAAGAATTGTTTTCATAGTGTATCGCCTCAGGTTTTTTATTGATGCGATTTAAGCGCATTTCCAATTCCCAAGTCCTCCAAAATTAGCTTCTATGTCATTTTACACGCCATATTTTCCTTTTTTCAGCATACTCTTTTGAAAACATAAAGTCAAGCAAAAAATTGCTTTTGATATTTAAATTTGCCAGAAAGCATTATCACAGGTTAATGACAGATTCGGTCAGAAGGTCGCAGACCTTCACCATTTTTTTAATAGCTTTTGAGCCATTTTTTTGGAAAACGCAGGGATAAATCAGGGGCCAGGTATGCCAAAATTTGTCACCAGTCCGCAGAAAAGGGTCAAGGGCTATGCCCTTGCTTTAATGAGAAAAAAAGTTGTTCAGTATAGCTTAACGATTTTTATCAGGTCTAAGTCCTTGAATCAAAAAGCTATTGCGCGCTTGTTTAATATTGCTAAACGAAAAGTTTTATTAGAGCATTTTTGCAATTTTTGGAGATTGCTTTATGGAATCAAAGGCTTAGGCGGAAAAAGTTGGTGGAACGATTTTCGTATATATAGAGGGGCTTGTGTGTTTTGCCAGAGCAAAACACACAGGTTCCGAGTTGCGAGTTCCGAGTTCCGAGTTCAAAGCGAAACCCGAAACGCGAAACCCGAAACCTTTGGTCTTTCTCATCATTGTTCGCTTTTCATATGATTTGAGGAGCGACCCATTCAACCCGTGTGGTCGGATTTCAATTTTGAAGCTCACAGAAACAATGGCACGCGAGAACCTGGCATCTGCCAGTCATTAGATTCGGCAACGACACACAGCCGCCAACGAGGGATCTAGAGCGCGGGTTGGATGCAGGACAGCGAGCCGGCATGGGCCTCAACAGTGCATAAGCGGAAGGCGAAATGCCTGATTACCGGAGCCCCCGGCACCGATTGTAATGGTTCTTTCATAGATGCGTCCCACGGGAAGGACGGAGTCCTTCACCTGAGTTGTTCGCAGGTCCCGCTTTAAGGCGGGATGCCTGCGGTCCGTCACTGGCCACTAACCACTGGCCACTGACCACTTGGGGCTTGCGTGGGTAATTTTCAGCGCGAGCCAAGGGGAAGATTTGCGGATGGGAGGGGGAACGGGCAAGCAGAAAAGGTTGAAAGGTTGAAAAGTTGAAGGGTGGAAAGGTGGAAAAACCCAAGAAACCTTAGAAACCCTAGAAACCTTAGAAA
>Ga0315277_10002859_pt1 | contig 23722 bp, 23 predicted proteins | sample YL17G05_15_MG_FD_203695 | JGI IMG/M metagenome (GOLD analysis project Ga0315277, IMG submission 203695) | Sediment microbial communities from Yellowstone Lake, YNP, Wyoming, USA - YL17G05_15 | ecosystem: Environmental > Aquatic > Freshwater > Lake > Sediment | place: USA: Wyoming | collected... | reverse complement strand
TTTCTATACCCAAGGTATTCATCTATTTGTCATCTCTCAACAGGAGGAGAATCTGCCTCCGGAGCCTCTGACTCGGGTTCAAATCCCGACAGGTCCGTTAATCTCAACAGGAGAAACTCGTATCGATTGAGCCCCCTTTTTGGTGTTTATCGATATTTTGGGAATTTCTTGGAGCGACCCGTATTCTTGTTTCATAAGGGCTCTCATTCGTAAACTATCCTTATGAAATTTCAAGACGGTTCGCAACCAATCATAGGGGTCATTTCGATAATAGTTTTCCGCGAATCTGACATACGATTCGGTTGTTTTCTCAGTTTTATGTCCGAGGTCGTATTTAACGATTCTAATATCCCATTTTTTAGTTTCTATCTTGGTCCTTATCAATCGAGCGATAGCCGACCAATCTCTCATTATCTTAGGACAAAAATCGTTCCATACGGGTTTAACAAACGGAGCTAAATACATACGGAGAGCGTGCTCGGACGGAAATGGAGAGCCGTTTTTTTGGATAAAGAGGAAATCCTTAGATTTCTCGTTAACGACTTTCGGTCGCCAAATCTTAACCCAATTCCTAAGAGAGTTTTGTCGACGGCTATTCATTACCGCGTCGTCAATCCATACTTGGCGTTCTCGGTATTTCTTTTTTTGTTCTCGAATGAAGATATACCCGTCGTCAAGTTTAACGTCGCTTGCCTTAATCGTTATCAATTCCTCGGGGCGCAACCCAATATGAAAACCAACGGTTAACAACGTCCGAATAAGAGCGTTCTCGAAACGGTCGTTTGTATACCATGTGTGCATTAATCGATTTACGGTTTCCGGTCTTGGCACAATTTTAATTTGCGGTTCCGGCGGTGTTGGCGGATTCCAACCCCAATAACTAATATCGATACCGTATGCCTCCGCGAACATGTTAACGGTTTTCCACAGGTTCGTTAATTGCGTTGCCCCATACGTCGGGTTTCCGGTTCGTTCCGCGAGCTCCTTATACTCGTATTTTTGCCGATACAACAATTGATTAACGATTTGCTCCGGCTCGAATTTCAACCAATCAACCGGGTATATTGCATGCTTTTGCATATTTCGGGCGTGGCGGATTCTATCAGTAACGGTTATTTGAGAACGTCCTTTTGTATCAACCCACCAATTCCTAATAGCATGGTATAATTCCTCTTGGGTTTCATACTTAGCCCGGTCGACATGTAACGAAACAATGAGCTTGCTATCGTCAATATAGGACCTCGATTCGTCTACATTAAGTATTTTTCCTATTTCATAAGCTTGTTTCACCGTTTCCTCCCCTAATTGTTGGGGTTGAGCGGTTAACAAGTTCTCGCCTAATTTCGATTCGATTTTCCATTTTTCTTTTTTACCTCCTACCGATTCGGTAGGATTTGGATAATTTGAATCTTTAATAGGGTTTCCGCTAATATGTTTCAATTACGGACGGCCTCCCCATTGGTGTAATATATTACTACTTGGTTCTTCCCAAAATAGAAATAATCCGCAAACGTTCTTTTTCCCGAAGTTATAACATGAGAAAAGTTAAAGTGGAAATTCCAAGCGGAATGTATGAGGAATTGGAAAAACTCGGAAATCCCGACGAAATCGCGGTTGAGGCGATTAAAGCCGGAATACGGCGAGATAGCCGATAAAAAAACATGTGTTTGTTTATGTTGCATTAATCCTCCTTGGTAAAAAACCCATTTTTACCGGGGGTAGTTTGTTTACTCGCGTATTCAACGATTTTTTCCCACATTTCGTTAACTTGCTTTTTCATTCGCTCAAAACATGACTTACAATACCAATCTTGGCCGTCGTGGTATTCGTTTAAAATCATATCGGATTCGAGAAATAACTTGCCGCAATCAACGCAATAATGTTTCATTTCTTGGCCCACCTTTGATAATAACCGCTTTTACGCCGCCCCCTTGGGTTCTTATCCTTGGACCCTTTCGGCCGTCCCAATTTCTTACCTTGTTTCTTATATTCCCGTTTTTTCCGCTCCAACCCTAAAATGATTCGTTCCCGTATGAGTTCCCGCTCAAATTGCGAGATTTGCATAAGGACGCCTAAAACAAGTTTCCCCGTTGGTGTGGATGTATCAACCCCGAGGGTTGTAATAACGAGGTCGATTCCGAGGTTTTCCCATTCTTGGATAACTTGCCCCATGTGGACGACATTCCGACCAAGGCGGTCGATTTTCCAAACGATTACCGTTTTGAATTTTCCAGCTCGGGCGTCTTGCATTAAACGATCAAGACCGGGACGCGTGTCTTTCGCCCCGCTTATTTTATCAACGTAATTATCGTATATTTCGTAATTTCGGGTCTTGGCGTAATTTTCGAGTTCTTGTATTTGGTTCTCGGGGTGTTGGTCGAGTTTGCTAACTCGGGCGTATAATGCTACCGGCATTTGTTATCAACCCCGATTTCAATTAAAAACTCATTATTCCGGCTTAATTTGGGTTTTGCCTCAATGAATAATATCATGCTATTTTCCCGTAAACCGAGGTATTTCCGCAATTTTGAGGGAATGGTAACGCGTCCTTTCTCGTCAACGCGTCTTTTTTTCCAAATTATCGAATCAAGTTTGTTAAGTTTTTCATGATTCTTTTCGTTCGTCATGCTCGAAAACCTCCGAGAAAAAACGAAAGTGGGAAAAAACCAAGATATTGGAATACCTTTGAGAAAAGAAAACTCGTTAAACGCGGCCTAAATAGGCGATATAGGAGAAATAAACGATTTCCGTTCATATTCCTCGCTCCTTGCCAAATTCGAGGTCGAGCGGGTCCGGGTCATAATAATAAATATAACAATTCATTGGTCCGCCTTCGCTAATCGCCAGAACAAACCGTTTTCATCCGCTTTTCTTATTCGGGTCGGGTTTTTTGGATCCGCCGTCGTGGTTTCTAATAACTTTGATATTTCATTCCTTGAACCCAAACTCGCTATTCCTAATTGTATGCAAATATCATTTATCGCCCAATCATGGCGTTTTTTCGTTAACATGATGTTTTCGATTTTTGTTAAGTATTCGGCTTTTTGGTCGTCATTTTCAATAAAATTATTTTTATCGTAAGCCGATTTGGGGGGGGAAATGCGGGAAATGCGGGAATTACTCATGTTATTATTTCTCATGGTTTTTTTATGTTTTTTATTCTTTTTACCTCTGTTATTATTACCATTTCCCCTATTTCCCCTAATTCCCCTAATTCCCCCTATTCCCCCATTTCCCTTTTTCCTGCAATTTATTATTTCTTGCCACGTTGGAATAGTACCAAGCTCGAAATCAACCGGCTTATAGAAACGGACGGGCTTGTCGCTTTTTTCTTTCGTTTCAATATAACTATCAAGAAAACCGAGTTCTTGGAGTTTCGACAATGCGTCGTATATCTTACTTTGTACCAAAAACGGGATATGCGGCTCGATTTCCTTTACGGAAAAACCATTTGAGCTGTCTATCGTAGTGGTGTTTTTCTTTTCTGATAATTTACGACATTCCTCCAATAACATTTTTTGTTTTTTACTGAGCGGAATCATCATCGGGTTACTTGTTGTCGCCCGTAACGGAATAATGGCGTTGTCGTAATCTTGGGGTTTCGCGAGGATAAAACCGTCTTGGTCCTTTTCTCTTTGATATTGGTATAATGCCGCGCTTGCTTTGATAAGATCAAGTAACCGCCCGAAATGCGTCCTCATAATAAGGTGTTCACTTGGGAAAAACTCGACGAGGTCCTTCGCGAATGGGATTTTTACTTTTACCCGTTGTAGTTTCGATAATGCGGTTGTTATCTTGGGGTCGTATTCAATGGGTTTCCCCTCGGTGGCGGCTTTTGCTTGCGCTTGTTTTATGGCCTTGGTTTGGTTGGTTGTTTCGTCCAATTCCAAGAACGGGAAACGCCGCAACATTTCATTAGCGGGAGTTCCGCTTGCGGTTGTTATGAACATGACGGGTTTTCCCTTGATTTCAATATCAACGGCCCGTTGCTCGATAACAACGGTTGAATGGGTCCCGTCGCTCGACATGAGTTTAAAAACCTCCGAGTTCAAGATATTATTACTTACGTCGAGCAATAAGAGGATTTTACCGTCCCATGTAAAATTTTGTTCCCATTTGCTGTTATGCCAATAGGTAAATGCGGCCGGAGAAATTCGGCTCCTTGTTTCGACGTTTTCCTTGGGAAATATCTTTAAAACATTTTTACAAACGTAATCTTTCCCTGCTCCGGAATTTGAGTTAATACATAAATTATATGAGGCGATACTCGCGTTTTCAACCCAACCGCCGCATGCGTTTAATAGAATCGATTGCCGGCTTTGTTTTTCCCCAACAATCGTTTTATCAAATTCAACGTCGATTTTCTCAAATAACGCGGAGTCTTTGAGTAATATTTCTTCGGTTGGGGTTGCGATAAAGGATTTTTCCTCTTTCGTTACAATATCAGATATTATATAGGAGATATTGTTAACTTTAATGTAATTTACAATTTCCCCGGGGTTTATCTCGTTGAAATGTCCGTTGAGGATTGCGTTAAACCATGTTCTAAGGGTGTTACCGGTTCGTCCTTGCATTTCGAGATATTTTTCGAGGATTTGCTCCCGGTCCGGTCGGTGTATAATCAACGCCGCGAGATTCTTTTCTATTATGAAATGGCGGTTCCCCGGTGGTAATTTATGGGTTGTACAATAGTTTATTAGGAAATCTTCAACCCATAGGTTGTTTCCTTGTCGGATTTTGATAAGGGCTTTTTTGTTTATCTGTTTTGATTTCCGTATGAGTTTCAATAGGTCCTTGGGGTATTCGTTATTATGTTCGAGCGGGTTTTTTCCTCTTATAATTGCATGTTTGGCCCCGCCGTATTTTCGTTTCCAATGCTCATGTTCGATAACCGGGCTCCATGTCCAACCGAGGTTTGTTTTATCTAAAAGTCCCTTGGCACTTTGCGGCAACATGAGGTCGATTAAAATGTCCTTAGCGAGTTTGTTATCGTCATTAACCGGTATTCCCGAAATATTGAACATGTTAAAATAAGGGGATTTTCGTCCCGCATGTTCGGTTATACAATAATCAAAATTAAGGGTTTTCGCGGCGGATTCTATTTCTCGTATGATTCTTAGATTCTGTTCGGGTTCCCCCTCAAATTCCAATCGTATGCAATCTTTCGGCGGAATCCATAAGACAATATCATTATCGTAATGTTCGGGTTTGTAATCTTCGGTTTGTTTCCCATCCGGTATTGATACTCCGTTTGTGTCATGGATAGCGGATTTTCTAAGGATTGCGGTCGCCCATTTGTCGAGGATTGTTTTCGCTATGTTTTCCTCTTGTTTTTTCGTTGCTTTGTTGTTTGTCTTTACCATTATTCCCCTCCGTTGCTTGTTTTGTTGCGCCATTTCTTATAGCGTGCCATTTGGTCCATATAATCGAGGTCGGTATCGTATAACCATTCTCCGAAATCGTTGGTTTTCTCCCCTGTTGGTGGTTCATAATCGTCGTATTCTGAAATATCCAAATCCGCTAAAACGTCCTCGATTTTATCCTCTAAAAATTCGCTTATTTTTGATTGTACTTCTTTGTTTTTTTGTATTACTTCATTCCAAGATTTAACGTCAAAATATTTTGCTATTTCTCCGAGAATAATTTTTTTCATGTCCCCGGGGTAAAGGGCCTCTAATGCGTCAAGTTCTGTTGCTCCCGTCCCATGTCTTGTTTCAAAACCCGCCTTTCTTTTTTCTTTTTCTTTAATTGGTGTTCTCGGTAACTTGTATCTTTTACATTGATCTGATGTAAGCATAAGTTGTTTAAGTTTCACATCTTGTTCGATTCCGAGAAAATCGATATAATACTCGATTTTACGGGCGACGCTAACCGGCATACATTCTCCGGCCGGGTCGAAATCCGAGATATAAAATATGCGGGTTGGTTTCTCTATCTCATCAATTCTTTTAATTAAATCATATATCGAGGTTATTGATAATTCTCCAAGTCCGGTTATGACATTAATTCCCCATTCCTTACCGATTGGTTCGAGGACGTCATTCATGGTTGATTTTTCACACCATAACTCTAAATGGTAAGGTTGGGTTTTGTGAGGATTCCAGATATAGAATTTCTCAACGATACTATCGATTATCGCCTCGGAATCTATCGAATCTTTAAAGTCGGTTGGTATCTCGTTTTCCCATGTTTGGATATTGATTATTGGGTCCGGGTTGCGGCGGTCGATAAGAGCGTCGGTTGGCACAAGATTCGCATAACGTGCGTATTTAGAGGCCAATGCTAAGAAATTCCAATCATTGGTTGTGTTTTCGTATAGAGTGCCATCGGGTTTTTTTGCGGTGGGTTGCGATATAAGCCAATAATGAGTACGTCGAATATGGCATTGAGGGGGCCGCCCCATTTTGGTATATATGTCATTAAACCAACGGGCATTTTCCATTTGTGTTTTTGAGCCAACGTAAAACGGGTCATTAGCCGGGGCTAATGCCAATAAATCGTTTATTGTTATCCCGTTTTCTTTTGCGGTCTTTTTGATTGTTTCGTAATCCCATGTCATTAGAACGGCCTCCTGTTAATCGGTGTTATTTCTTTGATTCGCTCGAATGTTATTAACGCGGTTTTTTGTGTCGTTGTAAAAAGGATTGCGTCGTCGTAAACCATGTCAATAGTTCCCGATAGCGCGAAATTGCCTTCCAAAATTAGCTTAACATATTTGCCCAAAAACGGGTTTATTATTTCTCGATTCGTTTCTATCCCTCCTTACCACCTGTTTAAAAATAATTGTTAAGCCCGCATTTTTTACCATGACGGGAATAACTGCAACATCGACAAGAGAAACATCCCGCGCTTGGATAACCCACAGATCAACGTCGGGATAGCAATACGCTTTTAAACCCGTAAAATCTATCAAAAAGCGCAACCCTCCTTAAAGGGTGTTGTGAGATTGGATTCGGGGGGATTCTTCGCGGGAAAACCCCGAGCTCCAATTCCGTTATGTTTTTTTCTTCTCATGTTTCTTAGTATCCTTTTTAGTTTCTTGGTCGAGTTTTTTAAGGAGCTCGTCCGCCTCTTTGGTTTTACCTTCTTTCTTCAATTGCCATATCTTGAGGAATTTCTTAGCGTCGGCAACCGTTCGGCCGTCGTCCATGTAATTATCTGCCGCGTCGATTGTATCTTGGAAATATTTTATCATATAATCGATATGTTCTTGTCGGTATAATTCGTGCAATTCCTCCCGATTTTTTAGTCCTTTGAGTTTCACTAATTTTTCTTCGATTTCTATTTCTTCCTTGGGGAAATTGGTTTTATAATAATGGTCGACATCTTTTCGGTATTGAGTATATTCTTTACGTTTTTCTTCGCGGTAGTTCTGGAAATATTCGGCGGCTCGTTGTGGATTCATATTTGTTTTTTCCATAAATTCGGCCGCGAAAGGAAACGCATATTTCTTTTTTATCGGCTCGAGTTTCTTTTCGGTTTCATCGTAATAGAAATCCTCGTCGGTGTATTCCTCGGTTTCTTCTTTTTCTTCTTTGAGTTTCCAATCAACAAAGCGTTTTGAATCGCCATCTTCGATATATTTCGAGGTCCCCGGATTTTGTAACATAACAATCCATTCCTCGACGACGTCATCCCGGCTTGCGAATACATCCATTTCTTGTTTCGTATATGTTTCTTTTAATAGATTGTATAACGCTAATCGTATAATTTCGGAGCGGCTCATTCCTAATTGCGCGCTTAGAACCCCGAGGCCGTTCAAAAGGAAATGAGATAATTGAACATTGAATTGGCTTTTATTAACGAATTTTAAGGTCATTTTAATAACCTCTATAAACATAGGATAACCTATATTGGTATATATAGTTTATCATTCTATCGACCTCAAAAGAAAAAGAGGGGGATTCAAGCCCCCGATCATATATCCATTTTCCCCGTTGTTATCCATTTCTTCATGAGTTCCAAATCTTGTTTTGTTTCCTCTAACTTTTTTATAGTTGCCTCGAGGTCGGATAGTATATATTTTTTTTCGTATCTCATTTTTTTGTCCTCCTACATTATTGGAATCCAAAGTGCCGACCTTAAAAAAATCTCCAATGGATTCATCATTACAAATCGTTACAAGTAATTTAATCATTTCGATTCCTCAACAGATTTCATTTCAACATTACTATAACCTTCGGGTTGTTTCTCGAATAGCATGCCGTATTTATTGAGGGTTTGAATGATAAAAGCATATAGTTCAATGGCGAGTTTCGCATGTTGAATCCATTTCTTATTATTGTCCTGTTTGGAGCTCCATATCTCTTTTGCTTTCGGGTCAAAAATATTATTGTAATATTGGTCGGTATCGGATTTTAATATCGCCTCTCCAAAATCAACAAGAGAAAAATAAAGAGCTTGAACAGAATAAACAACCGTTCTATCTCCAATCTCTAAATCTAAGCGGTCCATATTCGGCTCCATTACCGCTCGTTGAGAAATAGCCCGCCCGCAATCCTCTATTCGCCGTAACCATATTTGACGAATGGAGATATACTCGTTTGGTAATTCCTTATCTTGTTTCATTCTAACGCCTCTTTACTACTAAATGAATACGTCCCTTGTTGTGGTCGTTCGATACTCTCGGCGGATAAATGAATCGCCTCGGCATTTGCTTGGGGAAACAAAAACAAGACCCGGTTGTAAAGAAATTCCCACAATTCGGATATATCGAGCTTGATCTCGACCGCCTCGGGTCTTGTTGTCCTCAAAAAAACCTTGTTTGTGTAAAGGTCCGCCATACGTTGGGCCATGCTTTGAACGCTTGCGAATACAAACCAACCCCGGCCATGAACGAAATAAACCGGGGTAACGGTCCCTTGGCTAAGTAACCCTTTCGCAAACAACGCATAATACTCGGGTTTTTCCGCATGAGCTAAGCAACGATTCTCCCGGGTTAACGATTGTAAGAGCGAACGTAACCCCTCTTGATTTGATAAACAATCTTGGAGCGTCATTCGGATTTGTTTCTCTTTCGTCATACTCGGGCCTCCCATAGAATCTTAGGGTTCGGCTTGTAAATATCCTTGAAAACGGTTCGTCCGAATTTCCCCGACATTTCGATATAACCCTCGGAGCCGCCGACCGGGTCCTCATTGAGATTATCAATAGCGGTTTGTTCTATTCTCGAATGAGAATCGGCTTGCGAGCCCGGTAAAAATATCTTACACATGATTTTAGTTCTACAACGAAAATCAATATCGCTTACGGATTGGCTATTCGTGTGAATGTTTATCATACATTTGCGGACCTCCTTTAAATCGTTACTAAGGTCCCGAATTTTTTTCCATTGTTTGCCGCTTGTGAACGACGGGGCGATTTCCGAAAATTCGTCAATGTATAAATGGGTCCATTCCCCAACGCTCCTTAGGAAATGGATAAAACTAATTGTATCGATAACCCGGTCGGGTAAGAAAACCGCGTTGAGTTTCCCCGGGATTGCTTTCTCGTAAAGGTCCTCGTTGTTCTTGAAATAAGTTATCGGCGGGAATACCTCCTTTAATTTTAAATTTCGGTCGTGGAATGTTATCCCCGAGTTCTCCTTTACCATGATATGATAACGACCCTCTCCAATCTTAACGAATTGGAGCGGGGAGAAAAAACAATTCGAGAAAAATATCTTCTCGTTCGGAAAATTCCTTATAGTATAATCTACAAATGATAATAGAATCGCGGTCTTGCCCGTTCCCATGCCGCCAGTTGTCAACGAAAAGATACCGCCGGCGTCCTCGTTATGAACATGTATTCTTTTTAGTATATGTTCGGCGTTGATTTCGCTTTTCGATATGTCGATTGATTCGTCCTCATTTTTTCCTTTAAAATTACTATTTTTCATAATTTTCTACCTCGAAAAATGAAACTGAAAGAAAGAATTATTTGTGTGGGTGTATATGTATTTATATATATTATCAATCCAACGAAAAAATCGGTATTTATTTTTGTATATCATTTGTTTGTAACGCATGGTTATCTTTCCTCCCGCTCTATTTGCATAACCCGACGGAATAGTTTAACCGCATGCTCGCTTAGTTTGTTTAGGTCGTCCCCATAATACCCGCGTATGACGGTTACCGATTGGTTGAGCCCCGAGATAAAGACCCCTCTATTATGCTCTGATAGTTCTTTTGGTTCGGGTGGTTCTACATTTACATTTAATTTGTTTATGTCTTTTGGTTTCATGTTTTACCTCCTTAATTCGTTCTAATTTATTGGAGCCGCATTTATAGCACGCTATCGCCTCCAATCCGGTTTCGACGATAGAGAAAAGAATGTTACAATCTTGGCAACGATAGAAATGAATCAAAAGAAAACCTCCTCGGGTTCGTCGTCGGGAAACGGATTCGGGAAAGGAATATCCGGATAAGGTTCCGGTTGTAATATTGACATATAAAAAGAAAAAAAGAAAGAGTAATGTCGACGAATCGATAAACCGTAAAAATGGGCGTTTGTTAAGATTTTCAACGGGAGCGAGAAAAGCTTAACCCCGACAGGTCCGTCTATCTTTCTTAATAGATGTTGAGCCTCCTCTGCGATACGGGCAAAAATATTGGGTTACGAGAATGATTTCGTTTCAACGTTGCTATATATAACTTATGTTTTTATGCGAATCAATAACAAAAAAGAAACGTATCATATACTATAAACCGAAAAACAGTGTTTTTTATAGTATATCAAACGTATACTTCTCAACATGCCATCGGTAAATTTGATTGAACTCTAAACCATATTTATGTTGATAATATAGTAAAAAAAGAAAGATATCCCATATAAATAGGAAACCTCTCATTTTTAAACCCTGGTTGATGTATCGTTGAATTTGCCATTTTGATATTTTTTTAGCAAATTTATTTAATTGTTTTTTTGTAACAAATTTTGTTCTGTCAACTGGTAGCATTCCTTTCTCATCAAAAGGCATATTTTTTTGTATTGTGTGTTCTTTTTCGCATATCGTTTTTATTTCTGTTCCGGGGAATGGGTATAATCGTGCAAAAAAAATTCTGTCTCCTTTGGACTGTTTTGCTAATTGTAGACTTTCTTCCATCATATCTAATGTTTCATATGGGGCACCAATGATAAAATCTAACCGTAATTGTAGATAATATTTTTTGGTGATTCTAAATGTATTTATGAGTTGTTGATGGCTCATATTCCTTTTGTACACAGTGTTTCTTATGTAATCATTTCCTGATTCTACTCCCATCCTCACTTCGTAGCATCCTGCGTCTTTCATTGCTTTAATTATTTCTTCAGTTACAAGGTTTGCTCGTACATTTGCAGTCCATTTGAATCGTGTATGAAATCCTTTTTGTTTATATTTTTTGCAGAATTCTAAAATAAATTTTGTGTTAGATATGAATGTATCATCAAAGAAGTAGAAGAATTTTAATCCTCTGTTTGAGTATTGATTGATTCTGAGCCCTATCTCTTTTATAACGCTATCAACACTTCTAAATCGTACATATTTTCCTTCAAGGTTTTTCCTGAGTACATGATTACTGCAGTAGGTGCAAAAATAAGGGCATCCCCTTGATGCCATGATTGGAAAATGATTATGATTTACGATGAAATAACGCTCAATTTCAAAATCTTTAAAATCAGGGAAAGCGAGTGTATCTAAGTTTGAGATTAACTTTCGTTTTTTATTTTTAATGACTATTCCATCTTGTTTATACCAGATTCCATGAATATTCTCGCAATTCAACGATTTATCTAAAAGTTCCTTTAATACCTGTTCACCTTCTCCAATAGAAATGATGTCTATTGCATTGTTTTCGATGACTTCCTCAGGGGCTAAAATAACATGAACTCCTCCAAAAATAATCTTTATAGTAAAATGATCCTTGATAAATCTCGCGATCATGATAGCTTCAGGATAATTAAAACTTAAAACTGAGAAACCAATAAGATCTGGTTTTTCTTCTTTAATTTTGTTCAGTAAATATTTTTTCCAATCCTTTTTATGATACGACAAATCAGCAATTGAGGCATCATGGTTAGATGTTTCATTAATAAAACCATTCAGATAGGCAACAGATAAAGACGGCATGGCATCATGTGAATTCATGTTTGGTACAATTAGGAGGACTCTCATTTTTTCCCCACAGTTCAGGTTACATATGATTTAATTATAAATAAAACTGTTTCTCCAAAAGATTCTTGATACCATTGTGTCAAATTCATCGATAAATTCCATATATAACACCAATCATCGCAAAAAAAGGTAGAGGATCATCCCATGAAAAAACCGCGTATTCTCTCTCCCCTTTATATGAATTTATCCATTGATTTATTAAAAGTTCCTTTTTCCTGAAATATAACAAAGATGAATAGATATCCTCTGGGAAAAAAAGCCATTTCACGTGTTTTCTATTAAACATCTGTTTTTCAAAATCTTTCCCAACTGCATCCATATATGCCATATAAGGAAAATTAATACCACAACGTGTCGGGAGACTTATTTGCATCCAACAGCGAGGATTGACTTCAATTATTTTAAACTCATTATCTCTAGAATCCTTTTTGAATTCAGCGTCTATAAGGCCGTGGTAATCAATTTTTTTCACGAGTTCTGTTGTTATTTCTTCAAGTTTGGGTTCCCATATACTTTCAATAGCACACCCATTGCCAAAATGATGGGGAAATTCTCGAATTCGTCGGTACATAATAGAACCATTCGGTTCACCTTTTCTATCGTAGTATGCATTGAATCCATAATGATCTCTAACGCTACCCGGGATAATCTCCTGAATGATCACTTCATAGTTTTTCAGGACTGATAGTTGATATTTTTTTATTAACTCCTCCTTTGATTTAGCTAAGAAAAGCTTCGTTTTAAATTCGAATCGAAAATTATCTGATTGAACAGGTTTTAGAATGCAAGGATACAAAATTTCTTTTGAAATTTTTTCAACCTCTAATTCATCTTTCAAAAAATACGTTTCAGAGTGTGGAATGTTAAGTATATCTACAGTTTCAGAAAATCTCCGTTTATTTAGAAGTTTTTCAACGATATTAAAATCAACGGGTATAAATGCATAATATTTTTCTAGCTTGGATTTATTTTTAAAAATAATTGCTAATTCAATATCTCCAACCGGTAACAGTACTCCTTTATTATTCAGTTTTTCTCCGAGGTTTATAAGAAAATCGACATATTTTTCTTCATCGTTTTTTGCACTCGGACAAGTGATTCCCCTGTAATATCTTGAAAAACATGTTAATGATTTATTATTTGGATTTAAAACAATTGTTGGTATGTTTTTTTTCTTCAGGCTTCTGATAACTCCGAGATCTGATGTAAAATATCTTGCAAGAACAAATGTTATTGGATCTTCTGTTTTCTTTATTAACTCATAAGCATCCATGTTATGACATCGGAAATATATCAAGTAAAGATAGCGAATGAATTTTATCTCACGTAATGAAGCGGGTAGCTAATCCTTTTATCGATTCATTATTTTATATAATCAATCTTTAACTCCCCATTTCGATTATTTTTATGTGTGTTATTCTATCGATTCATTTAAAGGTTTGGAAAAGATAAAAATCAGTCCTGCTTATTTTCTTGCTATATCCTGCAATTTTTCCCTTGAAATCTGCTAATACTATACAATCATAATGCACATAAGCCATTTACACGCTTTTAATGGATAAATTCTTTATTCTCCCGATACCTTAAAACAACATTCTCGTTATAAATTACATACGAAGAAATGAAATAATATATGAAAATTTTAGATCATCTTTTCTCTATATTGAACCCGCAGCTTTATAAATATTCTATCGATGTCAGTCTAAAACCCAAATGAAATGCAAATAGGGTGAGTGGTTATGGGAGACGCTGATAAGGTTCAAAAGAGTGCTTTTTACATCTCACTCTCAAAAGAAGGAATCTCTACAAAAATTGAAAGCGATGACATCACTGAGATCGTCGGCCTCTTAAAAGAAGATGCATTAGAATGGATGGATTTTACTGTTGATAATATCGGTGAGGAAAGTTTTGTTATCGCAACTTCTCTAAAATTTAGTTTGCAGCTTGTCGCGAGTGTTATTTCAGATCGATATTCATCTTATGAGGATTTAGATACGGAATTAGGATTAATGTTACCTGCAGTACGAGTGGATCAGTTTGATGTAAAAATCTACCCTCTTCTTATTTTTACTCGAAAAAATTTGATTGTTACAATACATCCAAAGGATGTACTTCGATTACAAAAAATTTACCGATACGCAGATATTTTTATGAAGAAAATCCGTCAAGATCTCCCTTGGAACGATAAACTCACAATTTTACTTACTCGTATCATCGATGAAAACAACGAGAAGAATTTCAATGGACTACGGATGATTGAAGAAGAAGGCGATGAACTTGGAAGATACATGGTAAAAAAAGACGCACCACGAACCGAAATCGGTGATGAAATCTATAAAATGAAACATGCGTTGATTACCTATCTCAATACACTTTGGGCATCATGGGATGTGATTAACTCATTACGATATGGGGATGCAGAGATAATAACAGATAATCAAAAACTCCTGCAGCGTATCGGAATCTTAGGAGATGACATCAACAGACAAATCGCCCTTAGCGAACATATGAGTGAAGTGCTCGCATCAGGATTAGAAGTGTTGCAGACCATCTATAATAACCAATTACAAAAGTTAAACAATCGTTTAGCGTTTATTGCCACATGGCTTGCTATCCTCGCAACGGCAGGAATGGTACCAAATACCCTAGCAACAATTTTTGGTATCGGAAAAATAAACGATCTTATTGACTGGCCGTTGATTGTAACTATATTAATTATATCGACAATCGTTGGCACCTATCTGATATATCTCTTATTTAAGAGAAAAGAATGGTTACCTTCAAAAATCGAATGTTAAAAACCAAGCGAGAATGGCACCAGGAGTATTAATACAATTTTGGTATCATTCTCCAAGGAACCTTTTTCATATACTCTTTGTAAGGTTCACCATACTGTTTTATCAAAAGTTTTTCTTCATCAAGAATACTCCAAATCATTATTGGGATTGCAATTAAAGCGATTATTAGTGCGAACACGGAATAGAAGAACAACGCAAGACCAAACCCAACGATAAGCAGGGACGTGTAATGAGGATGTCGGATATTTTGAAAAATACCCTGAGTGACGAGTTGTCCTTTATAGGTTTTATGCCAGAAAATCTCCCATTTAAAATAGATAAAAGTCCCAAGAAGAAAAATGATACAACCTAAAATAATGGTCATTAATTTAGGTAATGGTATTTCCCAAACACCATAATATGCAGTCAGTGGTCCGATGAGAATAATTAGTAGCAATGGCGCATAGTGTATAATGAACAATGTTCGTAATTCTTTGGGTGGCTTATAGTGGAACATGATTCTTAAATAATTTGTATGCCACCTTTGCCAATTTCTATATTTTGTGGTTTGAGTGTGTGCTTGGTACTTCGCATTTTCATTACTGCAAGCTTTCGTCGATCCATAGTCGGATCAAGGCTAAAAATGATGACGCCGTCTGCAAGGAACTCCGATAGTCCGTCACGAGAGTAATTTGAAGAGCCAGGTGGTAACTCAGAAGTAATAACTGCTGTACATTTTGATGTTTCTAATGCGTTCATGATATAATGCAAATGTAATCGTCGAACCGGAAAGTTACTGGTCGAAGCCTCCTCATGATCTATACTATCAGTCTCGTTTGTAAACTCAGGATTGTTAATGTAAATAGGCATTTCAGAAAGGGGGGTAATTGAATCTAAAACGATGCGATCGTAATTTCCAGAAAGAATTTCGTTAACCATGCTTTCATAAATAAGTTTTTTATTGATGTTGAGGAATAAGAATTTTACTTGTCCGTTTTCGATTGCTGGTTGAAAATCTATACTCAATTGTTCTGCTTGGATGAGAAGTCCTTCAATTTTTTTATCGAGAGTAAGGTAAAGGCATTTTTTTCCTTCTTGAATTCCTGTGGCGATAAATTGATAGCAAAAAATAGATTTTCCACTTCCTGGTGGACCTGAAACTAGGGTGATGCTTTCTTTTGGAAGTCCACCTGATAATAATTCATCAAGTCCTTTGATACCAGTTTTAACTCGTTCTATTCTTCCCACAGTGACTTTATCCTCAGTTTGTATGAGTGTCATGATCCACCCTCAAACCAGTATATGTGTGCGTGTATAATTATTTTATCCTTTCTTTTTTATCCAGTATGATTATTTTTGATTGGATTTTTTTATAGTATATTAATATTGATGCAAATATTTATATATTTATAAATTAAAATATATACAACAGATGAGTGACAATGAGTGGCATGAACACAAAAGACGTTAAAATCTGGATTTGGGTGCAACACAATGGAATACTTAAAGCCATATCAAACACAGAAGCAGGCACCCTAACCATCTACGACGAATGTGACAATATCATCCTACGACGAACTGGACTATCAAAACAACAAATCAAAGCTTTCGAACTCATTTTTACAGCCTATAACCTCAAACGAATTGATGATCACAAAGAACCGTTCACTTACTTGTGACTAGGAAACATTACCTGTTTATTGGGATATACTTTTATCCCTTGAGGAGATATGTCCAAAGAAAACACTTTTTTCTGATGATTCGAATACCGCATTTTCAATACTTCAATTGCATTCTCCCGACGATCACCACGTTGAATATTATATAACACAAGAATGCCATCTGCCAAAAACTCTTCAATACCAGTATCACTAAACCGGGTTGGCATTGGTTCTGTCTCGGTAATCAGAAATGATGTCGCACCAGTTTCTTCAAAGAAACTAAACAGTTGCTGCAAATAAACCCTATAGTTCTTCTCCTTACTAATCGACGCAGAGATAACAGCTGTTAATGAATCAACCACAATTATCTCAGGATTAAAATCCTTCGGGATAATCAAAGGTTTAATCTTATATGATAACTCTGTTGCTGATCCAGACCCACTCACCGATCCAAATTTCATCCGTAAAATATCAAGCGGATTAATCTTCTGAATAAGCAACTCCCCAGAATCAACATATTTTTTAGCGTCCCAACCAAATAAGGACATACTCCGTTCGATCTTCTCGATACTCTCTTCAAAACTCACATACATACAATGTTTTCCCTGAGTCACCAGATTATAACATATCTGTCTGCAAAACGTACTTTTTCCTGTTCCAGTGCCACCTGCGACCAACACTGAGTTTCGCTTTGGAATACCGCCTTCTGTAAATAACTCATCAAACCCAGGAATATGGGTTTTCATTATCTGTTCTTCTATTTTCTTTTCAGGAGTAATATCAGACATTCGGAAAATGTTTTCATTTTTTACTATCATTCAAAGACCCCTAAACTCTGCAACACTATATGTATATTTATGATGCATACGACACTTACTTTTCCATGGGTCATTTTCTAATCCGTTCCATCTCTGTACCGAATACCTTGTTCTTTTCTCTTACTTATATTATATAAAAGTAAGTAGGTAAACTATCAGAATGGAAAAATTTCGTTCTCTAATTGAACTCTTCTTTTCATTTTCATCTTTTTTCTTGTTTTTGTCGCAATGTTTATATATTGTTAAATTAATATAAATATATATAAAAAAAGGAATTGTAATGGCAAGTGAACACATCTGGACCTGGCTACAAACAAAAGGAAAAATATTCAAAGTTATCTCAGATTCAGAGAGAGGTATTATCGAAGTCATCAACGAAAAAGGAGAAATATTAATCCGAAAAACAAACTTAAGCAAACGACAAGTTGAAACTGTTGAAAAAAACTTTTTACATCACATTGCAAAAAGATTAAACGGAAGAGAACCTCTTACAACATCGAAAAAACAAGACACGTTTGACCCAATGATATCATAAAAACATTTTTATCTGGCTGTTACAAACTCTTAACATCTTCTAAAAATACTTTTCTTGTAATAGAAAAGATAGTATTACATTTATTTTGAATAAACGTATCCCTTAATCTTTTTATTAATAATTTGATAAGATATTAAATTGGGGAAAATACTGTTTTAAAAATTCAAAGATACGTTCTATCAACAAAATTCTCGGTACGATTGACATTTTCAAAGGTAAAGGATCTGACCAGTCGCTTTCAGATAAATGTTCATCCCTTGCTTTTACCCGAACCTCATAATTTCCTCTTTTTGACCAATTATTTACGACAGTAACTTCTTCACCAGAAGCATATGGTCCGAGCCATTCACTGAATGTTTCATCCCCAAAACTCCATTTATAATAAAGTATATCATTATCTGAATCGATGGTCAAAGCGTTAAGAGTATAATTCTTTCCAATCTTTCCTATTTTTGGTCCAAATGAAATCGATGGTTTTTCTGGTGATGTATTATTCTGAATAAAAAACGTTAATGCTGGGTCACCGAATAAATTCATTTCATAGTAACACCATCGCATACATATTCTATTAATTATTTTCAAATTTTGTTCTTTTGAAAACTGATTTAACTTGCCAATCTCTGTTATACCTTTTCCAAATAAACCATCCCAAAAGTATCTATGAAATCTTTGTGATGAACCATCTGTGCTCCCTGGGGTTCCCCATCCATAACGAGCACACATAACAGCTGCAAAAGCTGCATGGGTTGTTTTCACTGTAAAATATTCGGCCATGCAGTCTCCATCATCAAATGCACCGGCATAGCATCCCTGTGAATAAATAAATGGAAGAACTGTATTTGAAAGACTCAGAACATCATTCGGTACCATTCGCATATTATAGGTAGTACCTGAGTGACCGAGATGGTTGATAAAACGAACACCATTGTTGATACGACTAATGATTTCAGCGGTTGGCCAGCCTGTATTCCATGAATTATTCACATCGAACCCTGGCCAGTTATGGTCATACAACCTATCGAATGTATACGTATCAAGAGGCATTCCAACAGTAGTGTAACGATTTGTGTTCGACCTATTGATCAGTTCATCCATGTAGTCATCTCCAAAGGTAATCTTGTAGTCTGGTGGTCCCCAGAGATATTCTCCAACCATTAATGCAGGACCACTTGAATACCCGCCCGTGTTCATGTAGGAAATCGATTTTTGTACGAAGTTATTTGTTTCTAAGAGATTACTGACAGATGCTCGTCCTACATACAATTCAGCGACAAGATCAACATCACCTCCACCTTCCCCATCATTCCTTTCCCCCCATTTGTCATTATCATTGTAATTAAAGCATCCATCAAGACATCCATAGTAAATATCAGATGGCATAGTCGTGGAATCTTGTCCAGCTTGTACCCATAACATTTTTGCAGGAACAATATCAGAATCACCACCCAGAAGCACATAGCTGATTCCATTAGTGATATACTCATTTCGAATGAAATCCCGAATGGTTTCTGGAGTCACTTGCCCTGATAGTAAAGAGACATTACTTAGTGTTTTGATTTCAGTTTTAAGTCCCTGTGCTTCGTGAGCTTCTTTAAGAGGAACAAATCCTTCTTTCAATGTATCAGTCGTCAGGATTAACATTTCATAACCTGAACTCTTAAGAGGGACAACAGAATCATTCCTGTATGAGGATAAAGAATCAAGAAAATCTACTTTCTTTTTAATTTCAATTTTGTCTTTTTCAAGACCTCTATATAATGGACTTATTGAACTTAATTGTGTGGTTTTTATTACTATGGTTAACTCATCAAAATAAGTAAGTTTTCCAGAAATTGGTTGATATTGTACTGGATACAGCAAAAAAACAAGTAGAGTATAACCTCGGAAACTATAGGTACCAACAACTGAAAATAAATTACTTGGAAACACATTATCAGATGAGTAAATTGCTGGATCTATCGTTCCTTTCGCGCATACCGTTGATACTTCTGAGAGTATTACCGGTTGTTCGACAGGAGCTACGATATAACCTGATCCTAACAGGATTTTGTTTCCTGGTTCTATTGCGATATCAGCGACTGTCGTTCCTTGTGGAATCAATAATGAAACACCATATGCTGGCAGATTTGGTTCACCGACATTCCATGCACCTTCGCAATCTGGCATGATTACTTCATCGTACACTTGATTGTTAATAACGATCTGATGAATCTGTGGTGCAGTAAATGTAAAAATCTTCGTGATATTGTCATTTTCATTGCTGTTTTGACCCCCAACTAATGAAGAACCAACGGTTAATAGTAAAACAATTGTGATAAAAATGACCTTCCAACTTGTATTTCCATTTTTTAATGTCTTCTTCATACTAATCCCCTTAATTAATAATAATAACACAGACCGGTATAAATATTTACTCTTGATAATTATGAGAGCTACTTTTATAAAAATAATTTAATGAGATTCATTAGAATAAATAAAAAGAATAACGGACTGAAATAACAAAACCTTTTAACGTCATGACAATTTCCTCACTATACCATGTATCCTCTTGATCAATGCAAAAAAGAAATCACTAAGGAACTTCAAAAGATACTAGCAAAATACCACTGGAATGAAGAAATAAAAATGGAAATACCTCCAGAAGGCATGGGAGACTTTGCATTCCCTTGTTTTTCGCTTGCTCCCCTACTAAGAAAATCTCCAATAGAAATAGCAAAAGACATTGCAGTAAAAATCCCAAAAAATAAATGGATAAAAACAGTAGAAATTAAAGGAGGATACATCAATTTCTTTATAAATTCTACATGCCTTAACGATGCGACACTCCAATCAATTTTGGATAAGAAAAACACCTACGGTTATTTACCTAAAAAAAGGAAAAGAGTTATTATTGAACACACGTCTGCAAATCCAAATGGACCACTACATGTGGGACGAGCACGAAACCCAATAATCGGTGATACTCTTGTACGAATCTTCAAAGCAGCTGGTTATGATGTTGAATCACAATTCTATCTCGATGATATGGGCAAACAAGTTGCAATTCTCGCCTGGGGAGTTAATAATATTGAAAAAAAAAATATTCCAGTACCTGAAAATAAAAAAATGGATCATCAATATGTTAGATTTTACCAACTAGCTAATGAACGCATGACATCAGATGAAGCCGTTACTCAACAGATTAATGACATTATTAAAAAATTAGAACACGGTGATCATGAAACCATAAATTTGATTCATACATCTTATGCACCAGTCTTAGACGGTATAAAACAAAGCCTTTTACGCATCAACATTCACATGGATACCTATATTCCTGAATCAACATTTATCTATAATAAAGACGTTGAAAGAGTCATCGAAGAACTGAAAAAAACACCTTATTGTCATGAGCAAGAAAATGCTTTCTATTTAGACATGGAACCATTTGGTATCCAAGGCAGAAGTACAAATTTTTTCTTTTTACGAAACGATGGTACTACATTATATGCAACTAGGGATATTGCTTATCATCAATGGAAAGCAAAACATGCAGATATGCTGGTGAATGTTCTTGGAGAAGACCATAAACTAGAATCAAAACAGGTTAAAATTGCTCTCGAACTTTTACAGACAAAAATTCTACCGCAGGTAGTCTTCTATGCATTTGTCTCACTTCCTGGCGGTAAGATGTCTACCCGACGAGGACGTGTCGTATATCTTGATGAACTTATTGATGAATGCATTGAAAGAGCATACGGAGAAGTCAAAAAAAGAAGGGCTAATGAACTGACAGACGCTCAAATGAAAAAAATCGCTGAGATAGTTGGTATTGGAGCTCTGCGATATAACATTATTAAAGTTCAACCAGAAAAAGATATCATGTTTAAATGGGAAGAAGCGTTAAATTTTGAAGGAAATGCAGTACCGTTTATTCAATATGCTCATGCTCGCGCCTGTAGTATTCTGAGAAAAACAAAAATGAAAGAATACAAATTTAAAGCAGATGTTCTGACTCATATATCAGAGGTAGCACTAATCAAACAACTTGCACGTTTTCCACTTATTATCGACGATGCATGCAATACCTGCAAACCACATACCATCGCGAATTATCTATATGAAACGGCTTCTGCATTTAATCAGTTTTATCGGGATTGTCCTGTACTATCTGAGGAGAATAAATTACTTCACTCCTCACGACTAGCACTTTTAGAAGCAACAAAAATTGTTCTTCATACAGCTCTTGATCTTTTAGGAATCAATTCGCCAGAGGAGATGTAAATGGACTACAAGATAATAAACTGCGATTCTATCGTAAAAAAAATAATGAAGAAAGACTCGCTTTTCCAAGGAAATTATTGTGTTGATCCTTATCAAAATTGTGAATTTGGATGTCATTACTGTGATTCTTCTTTAGAAAAAACAATCTATGTAAAAGCAAATGTCATTGACGTTCTGAAAAAAGAGCTAGAGCACATTAAGAAAGGCAGAATTATTATTGGATCTGTGCATGATTCCTATCAAAACATGGAAAAAAAATATAGACTTACAAGAACTATTCTTGAAACCCTAAAAGAATTTGATTTTCCTTGTCACATTCTTACAAAATCGCCTTTAATCCTTAGAGATATTGATCTTCTTTCTCAAATTGAATGCATGATAACGATAAGTGTATCATCTCTGGATGATCAAGTTGTACACATCTTTGAACCAGAAGCCCCGTCACCTGTCGATCGCCTTAAGACGGTCCAAAACCTTCGTAATCAAGGAATCATTACAGGATTAGCATTGATACCAATGTTGCCGTATATCGTTGAAACAGAGCTTGAATCAATCGTCAAAGCAGCACGTAGCGTTGATGCACAGTATCTACTACATAAACATTTAGAAATGAAAGGAGATCAGGAACAATTGTTTAGGAATTTAATAGAAGCACATTATCCACATCTCCTTCCAAAATACGATGCGTTATATGATAATGATTTCAATCCTCGAAAAGAATATATTCAAAAATTGAACAGCGCTCTCTCAGAATACTGTAAAAAATATAAAATATCTGATAGAATTACAATATAATAATGAAAAAATTCATGTAGTCTATTATTTTTTCTTTTTTTGTTTTAACATCCAATCTATGAAAATTTTTTCACCAGATTTTATCACATAGTCTTCTTCTGCAACCTGTTTTTTACGATTCAATATTTCATCAATTTTTTTTTCATCAGTTTGAAAAAATATTTTTTCGTCATTTTCCTTATTCGTTATAGATGATGATTCTAAATCTGCTGTTACTTCAATAGTTCTGTTATTTTCTATTGGAGCGATTTGAATTTGAGATGAATCATGTGAATGATCACTAGTTGTCTCCTGAGAAGGAGTTATTTGGGTTAATGGAGTTTCAACAACCTTCTCTGAATATTTACCTTCTTCAATTAATTCAGATATTTCAGCGATAAAATCTATTTCATCATAGGTTGGACACCAAACAATAGTTTCGTTTGTTATTGAGAAATTAGGTGCGTTTTTATCAAAAAGGACACTGAGCAATAATTTCTTAGATTCCATATCCTTTTGTATTTGTAATGAAATAAAAATATTCTCATTTTTCTTCATAGTGCTCCCATCAGAGTATATAGAAAATAATATTGTCTATACGAATATATACTTTTCTTAATCTTATGAAAATAATATTTAAAATTGAGGGCTTTGAATAACCCTCTTGTATTTGGCTTTGCTGTTTTCAGTCATAAAAGCAGCCTGAAATATCTGTTCTTGCCAATGTATTTACCTATTTTTTGTTGCTTTTCCCTCGGTTT
>Ga0315277_10002858_pt1 | contig 23723 bp, 21 predicted proteins | sample YL17G05_15_MG_FD_203695 | JGI IMG/M metagenome (GOLD analysis project Ga0315277, IMG submission 203695) | Sediment microbial communities from Yellowstone Lake, YNP, Wyoming, USA - YL17G05_15 | ecosystem: Environmental > Aquatic > Freshwater > Lake > Sediment | place: USA: Wyoming | collected... | reverse complement strand
AACCGCCGAAGCAAACCGTCACCCCGAATCCCCTTTATGGGGTGAGGGGTCTGTTTAATCTGTCGTCGCCGAAGGCGATTCCTTACCCACAGAGGGTTTAGAATGACATCTTTCCTTTTTCGAGTTTCCGCTTTATAATTCACATACCAAAACAGCATTAGGCACGAGGCATAAGTGACAGAAACGGAAAACAAAATCGAATTATCGACATCGGTGCAGTACTTGAAGGGCGTCGGGCCTGCGCGGGCCGCTGCGCTGGGGGAGCTGGGGGTGCGGACAGCCGAAGACCTGCTGAATTATTTTGGGCGGGACTGGTCGTTTGTGCCGGAGGTCATTCCCATTGAGCGGATACGTCCGAATCAAACAGTGTGCATCATCGGGCAGGTTGAACGGACGGACTGGCAGCCGTACCGGCGAAAGCCGTTCTTCGAGGCGATGCTGGCTGATGCGACGGGTCTGTGCCGAATTATCTGGTTTAATGGCAAATACTTAGTCGGTCAGCTTGAGCCGGGCAAAATCCTGCTGGTCTATGGCAAGGCGGCCCAATACAAGCATCAACTGCAATTTACCAATCCGAAATTTCATATCGTGCCGCCGGAACAATCCAGAGACGGCGAGGCATTCAGCGGGCCTGTGTATCCGGCCAGCGCGGAAATCGCATCGTGGCAAATCAAGCGAATCATCAAAACCAGCCTTGACAAACTGTGCGCCCTTGTGCCGGAATTGTTCGACAAGGCGTTTTTGAAAAAGAACAACCTCATCGAGCGAGCGAAAGCCTACGAATGGATTCATAACCCGGCGGATGAGAAGCAGCTTGACAGGGCCAAACGGCGGCTCAAATATGACGAACTCTTCCTGATGCAGTTGGGCCTTGCGCTCAAACGCCATCACCTGCGTCATACGGCCCCGGCGACGCCTCTGCCGTGCAGCGATAAAATCGACAGCCATATCCGCAGACGGTTTCCATTTCTGCTCACAGAAGACCAGGACAAGGTCATCGCGGAAATCGCCGCGGATTTGGCTAAATCAATCCCGATGAACCGGCTTTTGCAGGGCGATGTGGGTTCGGGCAAGACGGTTGTCGCATTGTACGCGGCGCTCGTGGCGGTGGCCGATAAGCAGCAGGTCGCCATTATGGCGCCGACGGAGATTCTGGCGCGGCAGCATTATGAGAGTGTGGAGCGGTATCTGAAAAACAGCAAGGTCCGGCGGATGCTGCTGGTAGGGGGGATGCCTGCGCTTCAGCGCAGCGCGCTGGTGCGGCAGATTCAAAACGGCAAAACAGACATCGTCGTCGGGACGGTGGCGCTGATACAGGACGACGTGGATTTCGCGAACCTGGCGCTGGTGATTATCGACGAGCAGCACAAGTTCGGCGTGCATCAGCGGGCAATGCTGCGCAAAGGCAAATCGCCGCACTGCTTAGTGATGACGGCGACGCCGATACCGCGGACACTCACAATGACAGCGTTCGGCGACCTCGACGTCTCCACCATCCGCCATAGTCCGCCCGGACGCGGAGAAGTCATCACGCGACAGGCGCACCCCAAAAACCGCGACGCTGCGCTGGACTTCATCCGCAAACAACTGCGAGCGGGCAGGCAGGCCTATTTTGTCTATCCGCGCATCGACGCGGAAACGTCGTCGGAATCGGCCAACGGCGATGTCAAGGCGGCGACGGATGAACATCGAACGCTAAGCCGGGTGTTCCCCGAATACAACGTGGCGCTGTTGCACGGGCAGATGGAGACAAGGCAGAAAGAGCAAACGATGGCGGACTTCCGCGCGGGTAAAATTCAGGCGCTGGTCTCGACGGTGGTGATTGAGGTCGGGATTGACGTGCCGAACGCGACGATTATGGTCATCGAAAACGCTGAGCGGTTCGGGCTGGCACAACTGCATCAACTGCGCGGACGCATCGGACGCGGAGCCAATAAATCATACTGCTTCCTGTTTTCGCAAAGCGACGATGAGACGGCGATGGCGCGGCTGAACATAATGACCCGCAGCAACGACGGATTCGAAATCGCCGAGCAGGACCTGCGGCTGCGCGGGCCGGGGGAATTGCTCAGCACGCGACAGCACGGCCTGGGGGATTTGAAAATCGCCAATATCATAGACGACTTTGACCTCTTGAACTTGGCGCGGCGCGACGCGTTTGAAATGATTCAAAACGACCCGTCGCTGAACGACCCTCAAAACGCAGCGCTGCGAAAGACGCTCATCGATAAATTCGGCACCTCGCTGGGCCTGGTGGATGTGGGATGATAAATCGCTCATTCCAAAATTTACAATCGACACTATTGACAACCGTGCAAAGTTAATATAGCCTATGCGTTTTGTAATTAGCGATTGAAGCCGAAATTTGTGCCTGACAGCACAGATGCGGGGAACCCGATAACAGGGGCGAATTTCGCAAGAATAGGGTACTTTCAAGCCCAAGCCCGTCAGCTAACCTCGCAGGCGTTTGAAAGGGCAATGGTAAAAATAAAAAATCGTCCCTTGTGGGCGTTTTTTTATCCCCTTTGCCCAAAGGTGAAGGGTCTTATGAATTCGTTGATAATCAGTCTTCGCAAGGCAACCGCATTCCAGATACTTGTATTTGGTTATGCCGCCGTCACCCTGATAGGCGCACTTATCCTTTCTCTGCCGATTTCATCCGCCCAGGGGAAACACCAGCCTTTCATTGATTCTCTGTTTGTTGCCACTTCCGGCATCAGCACCACCGGTCTGAGCGTTATTGACATTGGCTCTTACTATAACCTTTTTGGTCAAATTGTCCTGCTTTGTATCTTCCAGATTGGCGGAATCGGTTATATGACCTTCTTTATCTGCTTTGCGTATCTGCTCAAGATGGATCTGCCTTTAATCACAAAAGCCGTGGCCAGAGAATCTCTGTCTGGTTCAGATTATAGAACTCTTGGGCGATTCTTCGGCTTTGTTCTATTTTTTACCGCGATTTTTGAGGTCGCCGGAGCTTTGTCATTAACCTTGTTCTGGTGGAGAGAGTTTCCGCTCCCCAAAGCGGCTTATCTCGGATTATTTCATTCTGTCTCTGCGTTTTGTACCGCAGGCTTCAGCACCTTTTCAGACAACCTCACTGGCTATAAATCCTCGCCTCTCGTAAATTTGACTATTATTCTTGTCTCGCTGGCCGGTGCAATCGGTTTTATTGTTCTTTACGATATCTGCACGTATTTTATTAAACTTATAAAAAAACAATACCCCAGAAGATTGTCCGTCCATTCCAAAATCGTGATTCTCGTTTCCTTAATAGTGATGTTTCTTGGTACCGCCGTGATTCTTTTTGCCGAAAGCTGGCCCGCCGAAACAACGTTTGCCGACAGAGTGATGATATCCGCCTTCCAGTCCGTTTCCGCATCTACAACCGATGGCTGTAATACCATCGATATCGGTGCGATGTCTCCGGCAAGCCTTACTTATCTGATGCTTCTCATGTTCATTGGAGCTTCTCCGGGCAGTACCGGCGGCGGAATAAAAACCTCGACATTCGGCCTGCTGCTCGTATTTCTCTGGTCTCAGTTAAAAACGGCTGAAACGGGCGTTAATATGTTCAAAAGGAAAATTCCGTCAGACCTTGTTTACAAGGCTTTTGGCATTTTTACCTGGTTTGTGATCGTTCTTGTGGCGGATATGCTTATATTATCCGTTTCTGAAAAGGCTTCTTATCTTCAGATTCTTTTCGAAACGGTTTCCGCTCTCGGCAACACCGGCCTTTCCACGGGCATCACGCCCCATCTCAGCGCCGTTGGAAAAATCGTTTTGACCGTGACGATGTTTATCGGCCGCGTCGGACCTTTGGCCGCGGGGTTCTTCCTTATCGGCAAACAAAAACCGGTTTCTTATGAATATGCCACAGAAACCATTTTCATAGGCTAAATATCAGGATGGGAAAATCATGAAAAAATTTATTGTGATCGGCTTGGGAAGTTTTGGAACCAACGTCGCAAAATCGCTGGCCCAAAAGGGTAATGAGGTCGTCGCCATCGACGATGACGATTCTACTGTCGATAAAATCAAAAGCCACGTATCGGAGGCCATCGTCGCCGACGCCACAACGCTGGAGGTACTTACCGGCATCGACGTCGCCCATGCCGACGCCGTCATCGTCGGGGTCGGCCCGAATATCGAATCGAGCATCCTCATCGTCCACCTTCTCAAACGATTAAATGTTAAATATATCGTCGCCAAAGCGCTTTCCGAGGAACATTTCAACATCCTGAAAATTGTCGGCGCACACAAGGTCATTTATCCTGAAAAGGACGAGGCGGTACGCCTGGCCAATGTCCTCAGCGCCCGCAATCTTCTGGACTATATACCTCTTTCTGAAAAATACACCCTCATCGAAGCCCCCTGTCCCGAAAGATTCTGGGGCAAAACCATCAAGACCCTCGACATCAGAAAGGGGTATAACCTTCTCATTGTCGGCATCAAAGATGCCGGCAAAAACGGAGACGTCGAAATCCCGGATCCTGATGATGTTTTGAGCCGCAACCACACGCTTTTTATTATTGGAACCCAGCAGGATATTGGAAAATTTGTGGAGGGTATCGAACCCCCCAACTTCTAAGCGATAACCTGATAGTCGCCGGGGCCGATATCGACCTGACACGGCTGCCGCAGGAGTAAATACAAACTTAAAATCGAAAATCCAAAAGTTAAAACCAAAGCTCAGAATTCAAAAGGGTTGCCTTATATCAGCCGGTTGTCCGCAGATGTTTTTTTCTTGTGTAAAATCAACGATTGAAAATGAAAAATGGAAGATTATACATTTCCGACCTGGACGGCACACTGCTGAACGGCAGCGGGAAATTGTCCGATTTCAGCCGGGACAACCTTAAGCGATTATTGGAGGCGGGTTTGAATTTCACCGTCGCCAGCGCCCGGGCCATCGACGAAATCAAGCCGGTGCTGGGCGGCATACCGATTAAGCTGCCGGTCATCGCCATCAACGGGGCGTATCTGTCCGATTATAAAACCGGCAGACACCTGATTATCAACAGCCTCGAAAAATCAATCGCCGAAGCTATTTTCGACATCATCCGTAAAGCGAATCTCTGGCCGTTTGTGTGTACCTTTAACGGCACAGACGATCGCCTGTATTATCAAACGCTGTCGCATCCGGCGATGCACTGGTATCGTCAGGCGATACTCGCTCTTAACGACCAGCGCCTGCGGGAAACTGTGAACCTGGCGGGCGTGTTTAATGAAACCGTTATTTCGCTGGCGGTGATGGGCGACAAGGAACCGGTGGGGCAGGTGGCCCAAACGCTCGACGAGCAATTCCCGGGGCAACTGGAAAATTTCTATTTTGAAAATCCCTATTCGCCGGGGTTCTGGTGGCTGACAATTCACGACAAAAAGGCCTGCAAGTCCATCGCCCTGCGAGAACTGCTGAATATGACCGGATTCAAACGGGAGCAATTAACCGTCTTTGGCGACCACATCAACGATATTCGGATGTTCGAGCTGGCGGGCAGGGCCGTTGCCGTTGAAAACGCCGACGAACGGACTAAAGCAACGGCAGACGAAATCATCGGAACAAATGACGACGACAGCGTGGTGCGGTATCTGCTGAAAAAATTTAAAATCAAACTGCTCTGCAAAAAACTTTTGCGATAAACAGGCTTATGCGGATATAAGAAGGCAAATGAAAAATAAAAAAGACAAAATATCAAATACCGCTGCTGAAGAGAAAATCCGTTTTTCAGAAATGAAGGATATTGCGCCGGTATTAAAATTGCTGGAAGCGACGCGGTTTTTTCGTCCGGATGAGATTCTGATTGCCGAGGAGGTGATTACGGAGGCGGCCAGTAAAGGGCCGGCCAGTCATTATCAGTCGTATGTACTCCAGCGGAATAATGCGGTGATCGGCTGGGTCTGCTGGGGGCCGGTGCCTTGTACACTGGGAAGTTATGACATTTACTGGCTGGGTGTAGCGCCGGAATGTCAGGGTCAGGGGCTGGGTAAGAAACTGATGGATTTTGCCGAGCAGCGTATTCGCGACGCTGGCGGAAGACTGTTTATCGTTGAAACCTCCGGACGCGAAAGCTATCTGCCCACGAGAACATTTTATGAACACCTCGGTTATACCCCGGCAGCCCGTGTAAAAGACTTTTACGCCTCCGGCGACGATAAAATCATCTATACCAAGCCGGTTTAACGATATTCAATGTAAGCACACAAAATCATACCAACCAGTTCGTCTTTTTTGAATTTTCGTGGTAATTTACAATAAGTCTTTGATTATAAATGGTTTAGGAAAGGAAAAACATTAAATCTTTTAGTGGAGTGGAAATGAGTAAGCAGAGAGGAGACCGCAGGAGAGGATTTTCGGTTTCCGAAATGCCCGTTGTCTCCGCACAGCCCTTTTTATTTACTCTCCTCTCTCCTTTCCCCTCTCTTGCTCTATCCGCAGAAGGCGAATGGGCGGTACAGGACTTGAACCTGTGACCCCCAGCGTGTCGAGCTGGTGCTCTAACCAACTGAGCTAACCGCCCTGCTTAACAGGGGCTTTCATCATATAAATAACCCGGCCAGGAATCAATACTTTCCTGCCAAGGTTTCTGAAAAGATTTCCTGAATCTTACGGCATCGTCAAATTCCCAATCCATATAAGTCCCATGAAAACATAAGTTTGCACTTATAGTATGATTTCCCTACATTTTTTGGTGCTGTTTTTTGGGGTTTTCCTTATTCGCCTCTGCGGTTTAGACGACACAAAGAGGTATGCGATTCTACAGCTTTGTATTTCGGGGTCGCAATCCGATAGAATCAGCAATGCCAAATAAGCAAAAAAGAAGGAGACTGTGGATTATGAAAACCGACAACAAAACAACCCAGAGAAAACCAGAATCGGCTGGGGACCGGACGCAGGAACAACTGCGTCGAGACAACCTTGCCAAGCAGGCCGCCCTTGAAGCCAAAAGCCGGCTGATCGACAATATGGCATATCAGATTCGCACCCTGTCCAATGCCATCATCGGCTTTAGCGATCTGCTGTACGCCGAAGGCCTGTCTGATAATCTGAAAGAATACGTCGCCGAAATTTTACAGGCGGGTAAGGCCCAGTCAGTACTGGTCAACGACGTCCTGGACATGGCCAAACTGGATTCGGGAAATCTGGTCATCTCCAAAACCCATTGCGACCTGGCGGAATGTTTGGAGGATTTGTATGAAAAGATTGCGCCGGCGGCTGCGCGGAAGAAAATCGAGTTTTCAATTATTGCCGACAAAGCGGTTCCCTGCCGGATTTTCATGGACGGCGAACGGACAGTCAAATGCCTGACTCATCTGGCAACCAACGCAGTCAAATATACACAGAAAGGATTTGTTCGGATTTCAGTCTGTCTTCAGAACGATCAGAACGTGCCTTGGATTCGGTTTGATATACAAGATTCCGGGGCAGGGTTCGGTACTGAGAAACTTGCGACCATTTTTAATCTGGCTGCCAATATAGAAGACGCTAATTATGGCGTATTGAGCAGTCTCGATATGGGATTGTCGATAACCGGTTCTTTGCCGGTGACCCAGCGAATGGTCGATGCGCTGGGTGGGAGAATTGAGGTGACCAGCCAGCCGGGTCAGGGTTCCACGTTTTCTCTGTTATTGCCGGCTGGCGTGAATGTCGCGACGGAAAAACCGCTGAATTTGTCGCGAGTCCGCTGGGATAAACAGAAACCGCAAAAAACAGACAACGCCGCCTCCGCCACGGCAAAACCCGCCGCGACAGGGGTCTCCCACGGCAAGATTCTTCTGGTGGAAGACCAGGAATCCAACCGCACGGTCATCGCCCTCTTGCTGGAAACGCTCGGCTTAACCGTAAATACGGCTGAAGACGGCGTACAGGCGGTCGATAAGGCGTCAAAAGAATCGTTTGACCTGATTTTGATGGACCTGATGCTGCCTAATATGAACGGTTATGAGGCCACGAAAATCCTGCGTCAGAAAAATATCACAATCCCCATCATCGCTCTGTCGGCCGGTGTGATGAGCGAACAGGACGCCAAACGCATCGAACAGAATTTCAACGCACTGCTGACCAAACCGGTTGACGGCAAAAAACTCCAACAGACGCTGCGAAAATACCTGCCGGAATTGGAAGCCTCTTGCGAACAGGTGGAAACAAATTCCGACGACGGGATTATGATCGAATACACAAACGGATAATTAAACGACAGAAGACACGACATGCCGGAAACACAAACAACAGCGACATTGACGGAAACCCGGGAAGCCATCCCCTTTGGCGAATGGCTGGTGGAACAGGACGTTTTGAAACAGAAGCAAATCCAGCAGGCCCTCGATGCCCAGCAGAAGAAAGGGGGCCGGCTCGGCGAAATTCTGCTTCGACTGGGGTTTCTGTCCGATACGGCGCTGGTCAAACATCTCGGACAATTTCTTTCCATTGAATCGACAGACCTCGAAGATTTGAGCGTTATTGACGTGGCCGTCGCCCGCAAAATCCCCGAAAATATCGCCAAGCGGCTGGAGCTGGTGGCACTGAGTCAGGAAGACGACATCGTCGTCATTGCAATGGCGGACCCCTTGAATATTGTGTCCATCGACACGATTACGGTAAAACTGAAACAGCGGGTAAAGCCCATCATCGCCCCTCCGCGTAAAATCAAACAGGCCATTGAGTTCATTTACCATGGCGGCGACGTCGATCAGCAGCAAATGAAAGACCTGGTTGATATCGAGATTCAGACCGAAGGGCCGGCCACCCAGGCCCAAATGGATGAAGAATCCGGCAGTGAGAGCCTCGGCGAGGTCAATGCGCAGGACGCTCCGGTCATTCGGTTTGTGGACCTGATGCTCAGTCACGCGATCAAAAGCAGGGCCAGCGATATTCACATCGAACCGCAGGAAAAAAACATGTCTATTCGGATGCGGGTGGACGGCATCTTGTGCGAGACGGTGCCTCCGGCCCACAAGATGCAGCCGGCGGTGATCGCTCGGCTGAAAATCCTGGCCGAGATGGATATCGCCGAGAGACGTCTGCCGCAGGATGGACGATTCCGAATTCGGATGGGCAAAGAGTGTTCCGATATTGACGTACGCGTCTCGTCGCTGCCGACGATTTACGGCGAAAAAATTGTCATGCGTATTCTCGATAAAACCGCCGTTAACCACAGCCTTGACGCGCTGGGATTCGAACCGGATATGCTGGTTAAATTCCGGCGGATTCTCCAGCTTCCGCACGGCATTATCGTCGTTACCGGGCCTACCGGAAGCGGCAAAAGCACCACCCTGTACTCCGCGCTGAGCGAATTGAGAGACCCCCGTAAAAACATTACCACCGTAGAAGACCCGGTGGAGTATCGTCTGGCGGGCATCAACCAGACACAGGTCAAGCCGGAAATCAATCTCGATTTCGCCAGTTGCCTGCGTTCCATTTTACGACAGGACCCGAATATCATCCTCATCGGCGAAATCCGCGACAAAGAAACGATGGAAATCGCCATCAAGGCTTCAATGACCGGTCACCTTGTGCTAAGCACTTTCCACACCAATGATGCGCCCAGCGCCGTCAGTCGGTTTGTCTATATGGGGCTGGAGCCGTACCTGCTGGCCTCTTCGCTAAACCTGGTTTTGGCGCAGCGTCTGGTTCGCAAAGTCTGTGAAAAATGCCAAAGACCCGCAACTCTGCATCCGGATTTAATCCAACGGCTTCATATCACGCCGGAAATGATGCAGCATGCCCAATTATTTGAAGGGGCGGGATGTCCACACTGCAACAATACAGGCTACCGCGGACGAGTTCCTGTTTTTGAGTTTCTGATTGTGGATTCGGAAATCCGCCAGGCGATCGCGGAAGGCCGTCGTGAAGGAGAAATCCGCGCCCTGGCCCGCAAAAAGGGATACGGGGATTTGACCAGCAGCGGCATTAAACGCATGCTGGCCGGACTGACGACCGCCGAAGAAGTGCTTCGCGTCACATTCTGCGACGACTTTGATTCATAATTCCGTCGTCGGATGTCATTCTGTAAAAAAAATCCTCCTGCGACGCAGCGATTTGCCGCAGGAGGATTTCATTTTAATAACTCGGTTATAAGTTGCGCCACCGCCCAGGAGCGACGGAAACATTTTTTTTGTTGTATTTGCGATACGTTTTGGCGATGTCTTCAGGAGACAACCAGTAGATCAAACACAGCACATAGACGGCAACCGCCAAGGCCAGCATCACCCAGGAAAACTCAATCGACGGTAAATTCAGAGGCTTCAGCAACCGAAACGCCAAAGGCGAGGCATATTTCAAAATTCCGAGAATGCCGGCGGCGCCTGCAATGAGGGAGGGGATGCGCATCCAGCCCAGTACGTCATGGGGCCAGTACGCGAAGCCCAACCGCCGACAAGAAACCTTCTTGGCGGTTATTCCGCGTTCCCATTTGTGATTCCACTGGTACATCGTCTTTGCCTCTCTTAAAGCATACAAAAACTTTCGTGTTACTGACAACTCCTATTTTACCAAAAACAGCTTTTTTTTTCAAGACGGTTGGCAAATATCGGACGGGCTACGGTGATTTTTCCTGCTGTTATCGGACGCTGATTCACACCGGACGGGAAAGCCAGGGGAGTCCGCCATCTTCTCCATATCCCCTGTTTTGCGTCTGTAGTTCCCCAGGATACATTTTTATCGGCACCTATCGATAGGAGAACTGCCGGGGGGAAATTCAGGGTCTCCTGAGCGTCAATCCGCAGACGGATTATGGTCGAAATACCTTTGTAGTTTTTTTACAGGCATAAATTGCGCTATGAAAACATTTGAATACATCGCATGGGACGCGCAGGGGAGTTGTCGGGAAGGCCTTCGTCAGGCCAGCACACAGGATGAAATTCTCTCCGTCCTGCGCGAGGAAAACCTGACTCCCGTCTCGGTCCGGGAACGCGCCTCTGAAACCGCGAGCAAGGCGGCCCGCCTCCGCGGCAGAAAAATCAAGTCCCAGGAATTGTCCTCCTTCTGCTGGCAATTGGGAACGATGATTACCGGCGGTCTTCCGATTACTGCCGCAATGGAAACCATCGCCTCGGAAATATCCAATCGCTATTTTGAGTACATCCTGAAAGACATCTCGGAACGAATTCAGCAGGGTCAACCCCTGTTCGAAGCAATGCGGGATTATCCAAAAGCGTTCAACAAACTTTGCTGCGCTATGATCCAGGCCGGCGAAACCGGAGGGACTCTGACGGTTTGTCTGCAGCGGCTGGCGGAATATTATGAAAACCGCGATAAGCTGGTTCGCAAAGTCCGCGGTGCGATGGCGTATCCTATTTTTGTTGTCGCGTTCATTATCGGAATTGTCATCGCCCTGATGACGCTGATTATCCCCCGTTTCCTGGTTCTGTTTTCACAATTCAAGGGACAACTACCGGCGTTCACCCGTGGTTTTATGGGAGTCTATTATTTCCTGACGAATAACGCATTTTATATTTTGTTAGCAATAGGACTTCTGGGTACGACTGCAGTGCTGTTTGCCCGGACGCCAAAGGGTGCACGGTTCTTCTCGTTGGCATCGCTAAAAACCCCCCTGATTGGGAAAATCAAAAAAATGGCGTTTGTGGCGCAATTCAGTAGAACACTTTCGACTCTGCTTTCCTCCGGAGTATCGGTGCTGGATGCGTTTGTGATTCTGGCCGGAATGACCAGCAATGAATATTTCCATGACGGCGTGCTGAAGACCCGCGAGCGAATTATCGAAGGGCTCAGCATTGCCAAAAGTATGGAAACAACGGGATTTTTTCCGAACGTCGCCATCAAAATGATCCAGATCGGAGAACAGAGCGGTTCGCTGAGTTCCGTTCTGGAAAAAACCAGTCAGTATTATGAAAAACGCGTGGAGTCCATGATTTCCACGATGCTGTCGCTCCTTGAACCGTTGTTGATTATCACCGTCGGCGCCATTGTTCTGATGGTGGTCCTGGCGATGTATCTGCCTATCTTTTCAATGCAGGCCTGAAAACAAATGACCAACAAAAAAATGAGACATTATCTGGCATACGGAAACAAAAAAAGCTACCGGGCAGCGGTAGCAAGTAACGTTACTTTACTTTAATGATGGAGAATGTATTATGGCAACGAGAAAAGGTTTTACACTCATTGAGCTGATGGTGGTGATACTGATTGTCGGTATCCTTGCCGCAGCGGCCATCCCGATGATGCGGGGTCGGATTGACTCGGCCAAATGGGCCGAAGCCAATGCCACAGCCGGCACCATTAAGTCCGCAGTCCGCGTTTATTTTGCCGAACACGGCGCGGGCGTTACTGGTTCTCTCGGCACCGCCGCTAACCAGACAGCACTGGGTTTTACCACAGCGGATCTGACGGGAACTTATTTTTTGCCCGCCAATTACAACATTGACAGCGTGGACGCCAACGGCAACGCGGCCATCACCGTCACCGGCAGCCAGACCAACGCTCCCACCGGTTCCAAAACGCTTGGGGTGGATGGTTCCTGGCAATAAACGGCATCCCGAAAAGACAGCGAGGAGGCTGTTTCGGCAACGGCCTCCTCTGTCTCTTTGGGAGCAGGTAAAAATCTCCACGGTGCCGATGGTGCGATGAGATTCCCATGTTCGCGAATCGAAACAAGACCGAAATCATACTCACTCCAGGGCCCCGAAATCGCGGGGTTACCCTGCTGGAATTGATCCTGGCAGTCCTGATTCTGACGATTGTTTCCGTCGGCACCATCAGTTATCAGTACTTCGCAACCCGCCTGGCGACTCGCGCCGACGCGGAGATTACAGCAACCCGAACCGCTCGATTGGTCCTGGACAATTGGAAAAAAACGGGCGGGGATGAAAATTTCGCCCCGACATCGCTCGACATGGGATTCGAGGGAATCCCCAGCAGCAAATATCTTATCACCATCAATCATCTTCCGATGACCCTGAAGCTGGAATGGCAGAATGTGGGGTACGATGACGTCGCAGGAGTGACTCTGCGTCAGATACAGGTCACCGTGCAGTGGAGATCGGATTATCAGGCACAAGAGGTCCGTCCTGCCGATCCGAGGTATGTGATGACCACCTACGTTCGAAGAGACGAATCGGAGGGATAATCAAATGACCTGTTCGAGCATCGAAAAAAAAACGTCCCCCAAGGCGGGCTTTACCATAATCGAAGTGAGCATCGCCATTATCATCGTCGCCATTCCCATCCTGGCAGTCGGAGTTCTTTTGTCAGGCGCTTCCCGCGGCTGGCAGAAAATCTATGAGGATACCAACAGTTCAGTTCGACAGGATGCCGCGGCGGTTATGGCTTCTCTCCAGAGTTTCGGAAGACAGGCCAATATCACAAATTATCAGGTTTATAAAATACAAACCGGCTCTTTTCTGACGGCGGTTCCCCCTTCCGGACAGAGCGTCGCCACCGGCAACGCAGTGGAATTTCGGTACTGGAAGGAAACCTTTAACCCATCCAACCCGGACGTCGATACGCTTGAATACGCCAACACTGGAACAAATTACGCCTTGTATTATCTGGACGGCAAAGAGCTGAAGGTGGATTTTGGCCGCGTCGTCAATGGTATCGGAGGAGTCAGCGACAACTCCAGACAGACCGCCAATATTATCTCCACGCAAACCCTGGCTCGAGACGTGGACCTCTCCAAAACAAGTCGTCTTTTCAGTCATACGGTGGTCGGCGGAAAGGGCGGCGGCTGTGTCAACACGGATCTGATTCTCACGGACCCAAAAGGCGTCAGCGTCGAGGTGATGTTCGCTACAATGCTTCGGTCCGCCTGGCCGCGATAGAACAGGCGAACAGGAGAGCGGGTGAGCAGGTGAGCATAAGGGAAACGGAATATGAAACTCCAGGATAAACGACGAATAAGTCATAAAGGCTCGATCTTGGCGCTGATGATGATTTTAGTGGTGCTTCTGACACTGACCGGTTTTGCGATGATCAAGGCCGCTGAGGGAAAAATCATTCAATCCGTGCGTATTAAAAGCCAGGAATCCGCGGCCTCCGCCGCCGAGGCGGCGTATGAAAAAGCCGCGTTCTGGATGAGCCAACAGAGGGATTTGCTTACCTCGCTGCAAAACAATCCGGTCGCCGACACATTAAATTTTACACAAAGCAGTGCCGACTATAAGGTAACTGTCGCCTCATTTCTCGGATCCAGGGCCGTCTTCAAAGTCAACGCCAACGGCTATTGCGGAATTTACCAAAAAACCATCGACGCCTACCTCGTTCAGGCAGTCCCCGGCTGGGAAATGGGAATGTCTGCCTGCCCCGCCAGCCCAACTACCATACAACCGCTTTCCTTTGTCACCGGCGAGGTAATCGATATGCCGCTGCATATCAACGATCAGAAAGACGACCCCGACCAGAGAGACATTCCCATCTCCGGCTCCCCCGATTTCCGCGACCGTGTTTCGATGGGAGAATCCCGTTATAAAAGCGATGGCACTGACAAATACAAGTCGGTAATCAACTTGTTCGACGAAGGGATTTCTTTCGGTCAGCCGGCCAGCCGAATCTACGATTCTACCGTGGTTGCAGCCAAAGTGGAGCAATTTCGCACGACGACCAACGCAACCTATTGTTATACTCCCAGCAAAATCGCGCTTCCCAAAGATGCTTTAGGCAAAACTGGTTTTTATACATCTACCGTGACCGATTTGCCGGCGGTACAACTGAAATTTTATGTCAACGGCAGCGGCCAGGGGTATGTCCGGATTTTCAATAACTGCACGGTGGCCGGTTATACACGAGGCGGAACCAGTTCCAATTCCTGGGATTATAAAATTGACCCGAGCGGAGACGGCTCTACTTTCATCGAATACCCCATTTACGGCTGTCACTACAGCAGTTCCGGGACTTACACGGACGTGCGAATTGATAATCCATCCGACCCCATTTATGTCCGGCAAAGTTACGGCGGTGTGCAAAGCGAGCCCGGCGCTCAAATCTATATTGACGGTAACGTCGTTATCGGTTGCAGCTCCGAAGACGCCGCGACGCTCGGTACCATCAATACGGTCAAAGGCTGCATTGCCGTCGTCGCCACCGGAAATATCTGGATCGCCAACGAACTCAAGGTCGCCGGCAACCACGATGCCGGCGGGATGCCGACTCTCGATAACTCTAATGTGGTTGGTTTAATTTCCGAGGGTGTTATTAAAGTGGTGGACGGCGGTATGACTACCAATAATTTACTTTATGACAGCAGCAAATATAACGCAACCAAGGTAGCCAACTACAGTCCCATTGGAAACAAAGAAGGCTCAACGTTGTATGACCGGCAGACGCCTTATGAAATGGTTGTCGAAGCGGCGATGACCGTCGGCGGGGGTGGATGGGGTGCCGAAAACGTGTATCGAACTTCCTCCTACACCGGCCGTGAAACATACTATAACAACACCAACGATAAACTGATTGTCAGAGGTTCCATCACCGAAGCGATGCGCGGCATCGTCGGAAACGGTACAAACGGGTATGTAAAACAATACTTCTACGACGAAAGACTTATAACTGGCATTGTCCCGGGTAATATCGGACTCAAAGGAAAATACCTGCTCATCCCCGGCGGCTGGAAAGAGTCCGCGTCGGTAAAGTCCCAATAAAAACTCTAAAAATGAATACAGTATCCGTTTTGAAATTAAGTAGGCCAAATTTTGTCCCGATATATCCTTCAGAAAAGAGTATGGAGATAATCTGACAAAGGGTATGGATTCAGATAAAATGAGTTGGGATTCCAAAATCAAAAAACAGTTCAAAAACATCTGGGCCAATGGGATGGATTCATTCCTTCATCCGCTTCATTCCGGACTGGTCGGACTGGATGTCGGAAACGGTGCGGTCAAACTCGTGGCTCTGCAAAAAAATAATGACGGCTGGTTGGCCACCGCCGCCGCCTGGGCTGCGGTTGAACCGGCTCAGGATCAGGCCGTACGTGAGGAAAACATCATACGGGCGATTCGGGAATGCTTTTCCGAGGCGCCAGCTGCGGTGTCCCATAACGCGGTCTGTGGTCTTTCCGGGCCGGAAGTCGTCGTTCGCAGTTTTTGTTTTCCCCCACTTCCCGATCAGGCCCTCGAACAGGCCGTACAGCTCGAAGCCCAGCAGGTTTGTGCTCTCGACCTCAGTCACAGCATGGTCGATTTCCAATTGATTGAGGATAACTCGTCTCAATTCACTGATACAAACCAACCTCATCGAAAAGGATACCTTGTGGTGGGCTTCGAAGACGCCGTTAACCAAAAGGTCCATCTGGCACAACAGGCCCAGGTTAAACCGGCGATTCTCGACGTCAATAGTCTGGCTGCTCTGAACTGCCTTTGCCAGCTGGACGAGACTCTTGTCAATGACACGTTTGCGGTGCTTGACGTGGGACATACACACTCTTATCTGGTCATCCTCGGCGCCGATGGAATGCCGTTTGTGCGAGACCTCGCCTGCTCTTCGCAGCAGATTATCACAGATGTCTCGCATCAGTCTCAAAAGAGCGTCTCTGAAGTGCGAAAGGTCCTGACGGGAGATAAATCTTCCGGCGACGGAACGCTGGAAACGGAACTGAAAAACGCCTGCGGCAAACTGGTCGGAGACGTTTTGGAAACGCTGCGGTTCTACTCGCTCCAGCGAAACACGGAAAAAGTTTCTCGGGTATATCTGTGCGGCGGATTGGCCTCCGCAAAACCGTTCGTACTCCTGATGGAACAGGCTCTGTCGGCGCAGGTGCGGGTATTCGACCCCTCCCAAAAAATTCGCTGCGCCGAGGGGGGCAAAATTGAAAAAGTCCTGAAACAACACGGTCCGGCAATGACGGTTGCGGCCGGCCTGGCTATGAGACGGGGGGAATAATGTTCACGATTGATCTGCGAAAAGGCGCGGGGCTGCCACCCAAAAGCAGGCCCTTTCTGGTCGTCCTGGCGATGATGCCGTTTCTGATCCCGATGCTGGGGACTCTCGTGATGGCCGCCTGCTGGCAGCATAATCGCACCCTCATCCAGACACAGCAAAAAGTCATTCACGAGAATCAACAGAAAATCAGCGGACTTGAAAACGATCTGAAGCAATATCATCACATCGACGAACAAATCAATCTGCGAAATCAGCAGTTGCAGGATGTAAGTCAGGCCCTGCGATATCGGGTACAATTAACCCCCATTCTGGCGGAACTGGTCGGAAATTTCCCGGAGTCTCTGATCATTAAGAAATTAGATATGGATCGCAGCGACCAGCGAACAAAAGAAACCAATCCTAAAACCGGAAACGTCGATTATGTTGTCACCGTCCAGCGAAAACTGCGGATGACCATTGGCGGGCCGGCGACCGGCGAGACAGACAACGCCGTCGAACAGTACGTCCAGAAACTGTTCAAATCCCCGGGTCTGATGAAATGGTTTGCAAATATCCGAATTACGTCCCGCAATAACGATACGTTAAATGATAAAAACTATGCGTTTTACGATATCGAATGTGTGATGAAAGATCAGAGTTAATATGAAACCCATAGAACAACTCTCAACATTGAAAAAATACGGTCTGAGCGTCGGCGGCATGTGGGGAGTGTGGCTGATCCTGACGGGGACAATATACTTTCTGGTTATTGGTCCACAAAACACCCTGATGGCCAAACTCAGCGGAGATTTTACATCCAGCAACGAAGAATATGCCCTGGCTCAGATTGCAGGCCGACAGGATACCAAAGTCCATATCCAGGAGAAACTGCAGGCGGTTTGCCAAAAAACCTCCCGCTTTGTCATCTCGGCAGATAATGCCGCCGGTCTGATGTTCCAGGTCAGTCAACTGGCCATCCAGAACCATCTGCGGAATTTTTCCACCAAGGCCCGTCAGGTCGCTTCCACCTTCAAGGATAATGAATGTCCTCAAATCACGGAAACCTGGCAGGAACTGAGCTTTTTCGGAGATTTCACACAGGCGGCTTCCTTTTTGAACAGTCTGGAGAGAATTCAGCCGGTGGTCTTTATTGAAAGCATTGAGATTCGCCACGATTTGCGGGGTAGCCCTCAGCCGGAAGTCCATGTGCTGATTTCGTACATGGTCGGAAAACCGGAGAATAAAGAGCCAAATCAGCCGCCGGGCCCTTTGAGTGCTTCGATGACAAAAGACAACGTGAAAAAACACGACTATAAGGAATAATGGACATAATATCAGGAATAGGTTTTAGATAAAAGAGTAAACCGATGAAACCATCCGAACCACAAAAAAACATTGCGTTTATCCTGAATAGCGTACCATCGGAGTCTGTGACGCCTTCGCCGGTTTCGGCGGATGTCCTTCCAGCGGTGTCACAGACCCAGGCGGATTCTTCGCCACGGCAAGGCGATTCCAACCCGCCTCCGGCGGTGCGACCTCGCCCTGTCCCCAGGAAAATGGCGGGCTCACGCCATGTCATTTCTGCTCGGGAACTGCTGACAGCGATAAAATCCCGCTTCCTCGGCGGCACGCAGAAACCGCTTAACGCGCGACAAAAGAAAACCGCGGTTTTGGGGTTTGTTCTCGTCGTTGTTTTTGTTGCGGTTTTGTTGTTTGCCTTCGGCAGCGGTCCGTCCCGTGCCAAAGCGGCCTCAAAAAAACCCGACTCCGCAAATGCTCAGTTGCCCGACGTGCGGCAACTCCGCGAGGTGGAAAACTGGAAACAACCGGAAGTCTATCCGGAATCGTTGCGGGACCCAACGAAAGCGGTATCCACTCTGTCCGCCGGCAATACGCAACCTGGAGGCGACCTGGCGGTGCGCGGTATCGTCTATAGCAAGACAAAACCCTCCGCCATCGTCGCCGACCAGATTGTTTTCGAAGGCGACGTCCTTGCCGGAGCAAAAATCACCAAAATCGAAAAAGACTTTGTGGAATTTGAAAAAAACGGCAAACGCTGGCGACAGCAGGTCGGACCGTAAGCAAGCGGCAATTTCCCAACCGGTGCCCAAAAACCGGCTGAGACAGGAAAGGATCAGGATATGGAAAAGATTGTCCTATACCGAATTTTCTTCATTTGCCTTACAGCGGCAATTGGATCCAGCGGCAGGGTCCGGGCCGAAACCTCAGCGGTCAAGGCCGAATTGCTCACGCCCGTACAACGACGAATGCAGCAGGAAGTGAGCGTTGATTTTCGGGAAGCCCCCATTGAAGATGTGCTGCGCATTCTGGCCAAGCAGGCGGATGTGGATATTGTCAAAAGTCCCAAGGTCACGGGAACCGTCACCGCAACACTGACAGATATTCCTCTGGCCGAGGCCCTCGAAAATATCTTGTCCTCGCAGGGTTATGCTTACGTCGCCACGTCCAATATGATTCGCGTCGTCCCCAGGGAAGATATTATTGAAGCTCACGAGAAGATGGTCAGCCGGGTCTATCGCATCACCTACGCCGATGTCAAGGAAGTAGAGGCGTCTTTGAAAAAATTCATCTCCCAGCAAGGCTCCATCTCCGCCAACCCCGGCACCAGCAATGTCATTGTGACAGATGTGGAAAGCAAAGTCAACGCCATCAATTCCTTCATCGAGGAAATCGACCGCGTCACGCCTCAGATTATGGTCGAGGCCAAAATCTATGATATTTCTTCCAAAGACAATCTGGATTTGGGCGTTGAATGGCAAAGCGGCACAGCCACCAGTTACGGTGCCGTTCCGACCGGCGGCACACTCGGCAGCGCTTATTCCACCTTAAGCAACGTCCTTCACGGCACACCGAGCGGCGGTACAATCGAGTCCAGGACCACGCCCTTTGGCACCGGCAGCTTTTCCGGTTCGACCAGCAAATCCACGGCGGATGGGGCGCTGCGTCTCGGCTTTTTGAACGACCATACCAACATCGACGCTATCCTGCACGCCGGACGGGAAGATATCCGCGCTAAACTGCTGGCCAATCCGCGTATTATGGTGCTGGACAATCAGGAGGCCGAAATTAAAATCGTGGAAGAAATTCCGTTTCAGCAATTAACCGATACCAGCGGCGGTGGTAACATCGGAACTACAGTGTTCCGTGAAGTGGGCGTGGATTTGCGCGTCGTCCCGCACCTGACACGTGACGGCCTGATTCGGCTCCTGCTGAACCCCAAATTCAGCGCACGCACAGGCGATGCGCTGGTCGTCACCGGGACCTCAAATGTCCCCGCACAGCCCATTATTGCTACGCGCGAGACAACAACGACCGCCTTGATTAAGGACGGCCAGACCGTGGTTATCGGCGGCCTGAAAAAACAGGACATCTCCCAGCAAATCAATAAAGTCCCCCTGCTCGGCGATCTGCCCTTACTGGGTATGTTGTTTAAGTTCAAAGGTGAAAGCACCCAAAACAGCGAGCTGGTGGTATTCATCACCCCGGCGATTATTAAGGAACCAGTGCTGACCGAAAGAGAAAAGAGACACCTCGAAAACACAATCTTTGAGGCCCCCAGAGAAGTGGATACGATACACGACAAAGAGGCCAAAAAACAGCGTTAAAATTCCTCCCCCAAAAATACAAGCCGCGGTTAAGAGCCTGTCCGAATAACTCTTTCGTGATGAGGTCGAGCGAAAAGGCCGAGGCGTTGTACGCCCCGGCCTTTCTGTTACGAAATATCAGAAATCAGATACAATGTGCTATGGAATACAGCCTAATTTGGCGCTCATGCAATCCAGCCACGTCCCGGCCAGAATCGCAAAGTCGCTTAAATCGACATCACAATCGCCGTCAATATCACCGTGCCCATTCGGAATAATATCGCAGGGCAAATCTTATGGCCGGACAAGCTCGATCCCTTTATCTTTGCCGAGATTTCGGGAATACTGCATTTCTTTGGCGTTATTCCAGTGTTCGTGAACGCCGAGGCTCGCAAGCGGCGTACCGTCGTTTTCCGGGTCATAGACCGTTCCTGACAGCGGGCGATCGGCCAGGGCGCATTCCTGTAACTGGTTGTCCTGGTTGCCGTTAAAGCTCGGATTGACGTCCGTCAAATTTTTCTCGCTGCTGATTAAATCCATATTCACCGACTCCAGCGCAACCGGATCCTGCGACATCAGGATACTGGAAAACCACTGGTTATTCAGCGTTGACCATCGCTTGACCGGTCCGCTCTGATTGATGGATGTATAAAGTCCGTCAGACATATACAGTACGGTCTTGCTGTTGAGGGTCTTATGTCCCAGCAGAACGGGATTGCAGTGCGGCTGGCCCATCTTGTTGGGCGTGGGATAATCCCACAGGGCGAAGGCGTGAAGCTTGTTGGGCTTGAAATCTTTAGCGTCAACATCCCAAACTGAACCAAAATGATTTTTGGCAACCGAGGTAATGCCGAACACGCGATGTGGCCGTACCAGCGCACAATCGATCACATAAGTCACATCGGTATAAACCTTTGCCAGGTACATAAACTCTTTTTTTCCATCCGGCATCGTAAAATAAATTTTGTTGTTTTCATCCGGCAGAGCGGTCGTATATCCGGGCAAATCTAAGGCTTTCTTCTGTTCAAATACAACTTTGTCAAAGCCCTGCGTCGGATCTGAGTGAATCTTGTTGTAAATCTGCTCAGGAATGAAACGCGATGGATCGGTGATAATAATATCCGATCCATCTATGCCGGCGGCGCCGATGAGCTGTGCGACTATCGCATGCATCACGTGCGGACTCGGATAGCCGCTGTCTTTCAATTGATAATCCGGCTTGGTAATGGCGTTGCAGTTGATTTTGACGGCGATTTTTTCACCTTTTTTGTACCCTGTTTCGCCGCGTCCGTTGGTTTTATTATGCCAGGTAAACAATTTGGTCCAGGCCTCGGCGTCGGTCTTGCATCCGGTCAGTGCCTGAATGGACTTGGACAACATCGCGTTAACGGTTTTCTGATCATTTGAGGCGTCTTCCCACCAGTCGCCGTTTTTGCCGTCCCAGCTTGTCGCGTCGAAATCCTGTGTCCAGACGACGCGACCCGGGAAAATTCCGCGGGCAACACCCATCGGATTATTAGGGCCATCGGGCGGCGTTAAAATCTGTGTTACCGCGGCGGCAGACAAGATACTTTGCGCCATTGCCAGCATGATTCCAAGCGTGATACATCCCAGAACAAGCCCTGCAAAAACGGATGTTCGGGAATACTTTCGAATGTGGCCGATCAGTTTGACCGACACGGCGGCGCCAAACAGATAGATCAGAAAACTGGTACCAATCCCGGCGGCTATCTGCTGACAAGGGTATGTAATCCGGCTGGGCTTGGGAAGAACACGTACCAGAAGCCACACAATTGCGATTAACGCGATAATCGGGAAAAGGATACGACTGAGCGTTGTGTCATGCCGAATGCCGACAAATCTGCCGGATTTGGGACAGCGCTTGATGAATTGATTCATGACCATCGCTGCATAATGACAAAGTTTTTCATACATTTGTTTCATAATTGTCTCCATTATAAAAAGATTGTAAGCGTTCACGGGTATTTTGGTAAAATTGAGTAATGCGCTCAACCTCAAATACCCACGTTTCAACTCAAAATGGAATTCTACCCTGCTCAGGGTGGCAAATCAAACTGAAAAAACCTGTTTTTTTTCAACCCCAAGACGGCAATCGTCCGATAATGGTTTTAGTGGATGCTTTATGGACGAAAGATGATTTCCAAAAAAGGTAAGCGTTCACGCGAAAAAACCCTTGTTTTTGACGCAAAAATGAGGTTTTTTAGGTGAAAAAATCGTCATTTTTTTGATTTTTTAAAACGAAACCCTGTTTTTGGCCTAAAAATCGCGTTTTTGCGTGAACGCTTACCAAAAAAGAACGATTTTATCAGCAGCGAATTGCTGAACTGCAAGCTGAAAATGCAGCGTTGAAAAAACGGATCGAAGAGCTTGAGCGGCTTGTGGGCCAGAACTCGCAGAATTCGTCCAAGCCGCCGTCCTCCGATCCGCCTGGGATGGCGCCAAATCGCCGCCGTGTCGGCATAAAAAACGCGGGGCAAAAAATGGCCATCCCCCGCATCCGTTTCTCAATCCAGTCGTCAGAGTATCCCTTGGCTTTGTACAGCGCGCGGGTTCGTTTTGTGGCCAGTTCCGGGTCTTCGATTTCCTGCACCCGCTCATAGCCGACCTTCGCCAGCCAGCGTTTGAACGGCTCAGCCTTGGGTGATGGGACAGATTGAATGATGCGGAAAATGCCCTGTGTATTGGCGCAATTTGTGGCCCGGATTTTGCCGTCCGGAGCAGGTAATTCAAGGGGGGTACAAATTGTACCCCAGTAGGAATCCAATTCGGGCTCACGTTGCCGCATTTTTTTTATGTATTGCTTAGGGTCGGTACTATCTGTCAGGGCCTCAATCACATCGGTTATCGAGAACCACCATTCGTTGTTATGAAGGGTCTTTCTGACCTGCCTGCCTTTGAATACCGCGATTTTGGTCGTTTCCATAAAATCCTTTGCTCCATGTGCCCTGGGTTCACATATCCTTGACTGTGAATTATACAATCCCCCTCCGCTTTCTTCAATTCCAAATTTCCCACCACAATTTCCCTCTCTTTTCTCTCGTCTCTGTTCTCTTGTCTATAGGCCTTTTTCAGTTCCCCCAAATCTCTTCAAATCGTTGCAAATCTATGAAAATCTCCGCCAATCTTTGAATATCTTTGCGAATCTCCGCATATCTTTGCTCATCTTTGCTCATTCTTTCATCAACTTTTGCTCCGATTGCCCCAACTTCTTACTCACTTCGCATCGTTTTGTCTCACTTTGTCGTCATTTTGTAGCATATCTTCCCATATCCAGAATTTAACCCCTT